>Ga0209589_1010557_pt1 | contig 13416 bp, 3 predicted proteins | sample CowpeawhiteBW_FD_187525 | JGI IMG/M metagenome (GOLD analysis project Ga0209589, IMG submission 187525) | Root nodule microbial communities of legume samples collected from California USA - Cow pea white BW (SPAdes) (version 2) | ecosystem: Host-associated > Plants > Roots > Nodule | place: USA...
CACTTTTTCTGCTTTTTTTTTTTTTTTCTTTCCCTTTTTCCGTATTCAAAGTGTTATTAATTACTCTATTTCTCTTGGCCATATTTACAATCAGAAAATAGTTATAAAAAATAAACTATAATAAAGAATTTCAGAAGATTAGATGCAGAGATTAATCAGATTTCTAAAATATATGTCAAGTCAAGTCATTTTATATCCATTTAAATTAATTTTTTTTTTTTGGATTTTTTACTTTCAAGCTTCATCTTTGCCCACTTTTACATATTAAGTTTTCAATTTTATTTGTAGCAAAAAAAAAAATGCCCAGTTAAAATTAGTCCATTTTTTTTTCTAATTCACTATATCATTAAATAATTTAACTTATGAATACGTACAAGTCGATTACGAATATTTTACAACATAAATAAGTCTCAAAATTATGTAAATAATTTCTACATTCAATATACAAAAATAAAAATAATCAATGTCTAAGAATAAAGACATGAAAATTTATATCCTTTTATACAGTTATATATTATTATAAAAGTGGGTAGGAGGATAAGATGGCGATTTTTTATTTCTTTTATTTTTAAATGTTGTCTATATGTTATTTTTTAATATCTATTCGGATAGGATAGTATATATGTAAGAAAATATTCTATCTTTTAAATTACATGTAATTTTAGTATAATAATAGATGCATAATTGACGAAATTTTTTTATTTTTCATTTATTAACCTTTTAACGGATTTTAATTTAAATAAATATGGATTAAGTACTCCTATTATTTTATCATCTTATGATCCTCTTTACTTATAATCATAATAACTCGTCAAAATGTTAATATTTATCAGGTTGAGATGATTTTAACATGTAACACTTGTTCTAAATTCTAAAAGTAGATCTTGAGGTATCATCTTGTTTATTAGAGAACATTTTAAATATATATATATATATATATATATATATATATATATATATATATATATTATCATTTAAGCAAGACATTTAAAATTTAATTCACTCGACAACAACATAATTATTATGTTGCAAAGATGAGTTTGTGTTAGGATAACACAAATATTTTTATTTTAGGATCATTAGATCCGCAATACCTTATGAACAGAGCATATTTTGACGATCGAGTTGTTCTTACTTATAAATATATGGTAGGTCACTCATGAACACTTCTAATCAATTAAATGAGTGAGCTTCTAGCACTAAAATTACATTGAGGTGTTTAGGTGAGTAATGTCTTTCTCAACTTGGTCCAAGGAGATATATGGTGGAAAATAGTCATTTTAGGATATGGAAATGTTATCTTAACTTAGTTTTGCGGATGATTTCGACATGACAACGACATTATTTGTTACAATAACAACGAATTTAGTATAATGGATCTCAAAATCGTGACCAAGATTGAAAGTTTTGAACAATCCAAGAATGATATGTTGAACTCAACTTCTTTCACCATCCTTCATTATATCTCCCAAAGGTTAGTGGGATGAGTTAGACCCATAACCTCTCTCATCATTCCTTCTAACTTTTACCACTAAGTCAATCTTTTATCTATTTGGTACAAGGCTTATGAATGTTTAATATTACAAGAGCTTGTTCATGTTCTTGAAAGAGTTTTATCAACCTTCCTACTTCGTAAATATGTTTTTTTTTTTTTATATATAGAGTTGAGAAGAAAATAATTGTTCCAAATCCTTTGGAGCCATTGTGAGACAAATTGAAGTTCTTCTTCTTAAATTACCATCTATCCAGACTCAAGCTCATGAATGCATTAAATATTTTTCATATAGTATAAATACAAGTAGCTTATTTACTAGACTTCTTTGGAACATGATGTGGTTTATCAAGTCTACACAAGTAGATCATTTCCTTTTTAGCAAAAAATGTAGGGCCTAGCACAATTGACTAATTCCACAACACTAAGATTCTATCTTTTCTTGAAAAGTTGATTACATGGATTAGCTTTAGGCACAATTTAAGAGATCTTTTTGTAAACATGTCATTGCCATGAGACTAACATTTCTTGCATGTGTAAAACAAGCATTTATAGATCTTCAATGTATATTATGAAATGTTCAAGGCTTATCGTCTATCAAACAAGATGTGCTTGCTTGCGTTTGTTCAAGCAAAAAGCTTATAAGAAGTATGCTTATTAGATGAAGAAGCTAATAAAAATACTAATGTCTTTGCATCTATACTAATTATCTTGTTGGGCTAAACATGATATTTACATCTGACAAAACTTGATGCTTAGAATGATATGTTTTAATTACTTTGTTGTTACAAAATCCAAACCAACTAAGGGTCTATTAAATTTTGATCCAACATCATAGGCTTATCACAAGGAGTTGGTTGTTCGAAAACAAATGACTTATGACCTTATTCACATTAGGTTCTAAGGAAGGAGAACACTACAGAGATTTGACTCAACGAGCCATGAACAAACCATATAACATATTAAAAACACCACTTTGAATTTCAAACCTCAAAGTAATATATTTATATATGTTATTTCTTGTGTATATATTCATCTTGCTTATTCTTACTCATGGTGAGATTCAAACTTATACTTAGAGTTCTAACACTTGGATTTACAAAATTTCAAAAATTACATAGTCACTTTTTTTCTCAACTGCATAATGGTTTGTTGTTATTAAGTATAATTACTCAAAAATTTGAAAACAAATTAAATATAATTACATCTCATTTCAATTAATTTTAGGCTAATTTTGGTTATGAACTATAAAAGTATAAATACTTAAAAATTAGAAAGCGAATTAGAAATAATTACATCTTATCTCAATTAATCTTAGACTAGGTAAAAAAAAATGTTTATTAGCTGCTCCCGGAGCTATGAACATATAAAGAAAATTACGAAGGTAATAACTTGATGATTGCTGAATATATGAAATGATATAAATATTCCAAATACTTTAGAAACATAAGTGGACTCTAAGATGTGTTACTTGGATAGGTGTGTGCTACAAGCATAAATATAGGATAGGTTTAAAGTTACTATTACTAAGGAGTATAGAAAGTTAGAAATTAACTTAGACTTAAATCCAAATTAAATTTATGACTAAAGAAATCTCAAGTTTTATTTTAAGAATATATTAATTGATTACGGAACGAATTAATTAATTTTATAGTCAACGGATAAATGATCATTTATAAAATTGGTGAAATGATCCATTTAAATTAATTAATTATACTGTTTTAAATATTTCGTAAATAATTAATTATATTGTAAAATAGTTTATTATTTTGATTCTAAAAGCTATTATTTTTGTGATGAAAAAAATATAACCAGTTATATTGAATAATAAATATTTAGTTCTACTTTTTTTTATATATAAAAATAAGTTCCTTAATTTTCAAGATTTTGTTTTACTTGGTTTCTCTTATGAAATAAATGAAAATCCAAAAATACAAAAAGTTGATTCAACTATATAATAGTGAGAGAAAGAAAACCCACAAAACATAACAATAGTTCATACGTATTCTTTCTAAAAACATGCATGAGTGTATAATTTAATTTTTCAAGATTGTACAAAAGGACATGCGTAAGAAAAGATAAACTTTTAAAAATAAATTTCAATATTCCAAAAAAAGAAATTAATTTTAACTCTTGATTAGGAAAAACCCAAGGTTAACAAAATTTATTTTTCGTGGTAAGATTTTCACTAAACTCTTTGATCATTAACTTTTCAACACAGGGAACTGTGGAACTGCTTTTTTGCTATTTTCCCCCCACAAACTCTCCATCACATGATTAAAGCTTATGAAGTTTAGAACCATTTGTAAAACCTATAAACTATGATTTTATTAAGTTTGATGCTTAAAAAGATGTGACATGATCCAATTTTCAATTGAATGCTTTTGGAGCACTACTCCATCAAAATAGTTGGTGTTTTAATAATAGGTTAGGAGAAGCCTTAATCGAGAGAGAGAAGGTGTCCCATTTTTAGTGATATAATAAAATTAAGCTCAACAGAATCAAGATGTTGCACTCCTCTCTTAATTGCATACTTTCCTCACTCATAACATTTTTCTCTAACACATGATTATATATTTTACATGACAAATAGAACATCAATGATTATATGTTTGATAACAGATATAACAATGGATTAATATCATCTTTAATCCAAAACTTTAAAATATTGTTTTTTACTCAACTTTTTATTTATACTCAACATAAAATTTAGACTCATTATTCATCATAATGTGATGTGTGTCAGAGTGTAAAGAGTCAAATACCTATTATGATATCAGAATTATTGTTATAATTTATTCTAACAAAATTTGTTGTTTGTTGGATATATTGTTTTATTCGCTATCAGATCACTCATTAATGTCAAGTCTCACATTTAAGATATTATAATTTAAGGTGATAAGGTATGTTGGAAGTCTCATATCGACTAAAGATAAGACCAATTTAAAATATATATAAGTGAGTGCAAACCCTCACTTTACAAACTAATTTTATAAAGTTGAATTAGTTTAAAGTTTACCTCTTAATATTCCCTTAAATATTAAATTTCTAACAAACAATATTTAACTTATAACAAAAAATATTTAACGTAAAATATCATATTTACATCTAATTTTTGGGTCGCTTATTACTTCATGAGGGAGGACTGATCTATATAGCTTAAATATATATAGTTGTAACTTAAAGTATCACTTTACTTCTATATAGAATATTCCAATGAAAAAGAGTGATTTCTAATGAATTGAAAGTTTAAAAAAGCTCTAGAAAAAATTTGAAACTCTTTCATTTTCTCTCTTTTATGAGAAGTGGAAAATATAACCTTGTATATTGTATGTATGAAAATGGAAGTGAAGTGCGTACAATGATGTAAACTTTGCTTGAAAGGTTTGGGATGTGGGGGTAAGCAATTGTGGAACTTTTTTGAGTTTAAAGAATGAAGATGAGGTTGAAGCAACGTTTTGGAGAAATGCAGAGGCACATGATGAAGATATGAAGATGTTGGTTGATTAATTAATGTGTGTGGGGGGATTCAGTTGGCACCTTTATTTCTTGTTAAGCTAACTCTATTGTTTTTGGTTAGTTTCTTCTTTGACTCACACACATCTAATATATATAATATAGGAACTGCTTCTTCTGTCCCACAAATCCCTGGTTGGTCACCTTCAGTGTTGTGTTTTCACCTTCCTAAGACTCAATTCGCATTTTTGGACCCACCAAATCAACCACTTTCACATGATAGTTTAAGTTTTTCAACTCCAAGATCATAAAATGGTGAAGTGTTTGTGAGAGATATGAATGAGCTTTCTTGAAGGTCATATCAGCCATAGTTGAAGTAAAAGGTCAAAACCCAAAAGCAGAGGGTTGGTTTAAATTTGGTAGCAAGAAAACAAGATAATGAATTTGATATTTAAAGTAAACACTGAGAACTTAGTTTATCTTATCTTGGTCACTGTAAACAACACTCAATTATTTCTTTGAGTTCACTCTTCACTACCTTCTTCAAACCACAAAATTACTTCTAGTAATCAGTGCAAATGAGAAAACTACAACATGTTCTAGAAACATATGTACTGAAAAGTGCATTCAAGAAATTAGTTGTTCAAAATGAAATCCCAAAAGGGTTATTTTTTCATCTCTTATTTCAAATTATGAGTAGAAGATGGTGATGGTTTGTTTTTTCCCCTTTCAGACATCTACCATATAAGGTTTGTTTTTATTGGTCTGGACTTTTCTTTAGAGGATTCGGGCCCAATAACCTCAAAGTCAACAACTGATCCACGAGGCCCAATTAAGAAAATGACTTATTGGTACACCAAACTCAGTACAACCCTGAAAATTTTTACTACCATTTCGCAAGATTCATCTTAGAAGCATCTATGCCCTCTTCATATACAAAACAAAACCATAGTCCACCATCACATTTTTACTTTTAGGAATAAAAGTATACCATTAATTAGTTGACAACATTTACTTTCCAATGGTAGTTCATTTCTTTCTACACCCCCATAGGGATTGTACAATTTCCTTTTAAGGATAAAATGATAATTTTCATACTTATAGGGATCTAGAAGGAAAAGGCGGAGATGCAGAAAGAAATCACATTTGTCCATATTTAAACATAAGCCCATCCGAAAATACCTCCGTGAAGCCCATGCATTTATTCAAAAGTCAACAATTTTGCTACCCGGTATTTTGTCTTTAATAAAATTACACCTTAAAATTTAGTCCACAAAAACATGAAAAGATCACAAAAATTAACGAATTTTGTTTTTCCACAATGTAGGAAAAGTAAAAGTTTTTGTTATCCTTGTAATAATTACAGGCCCGTGGTCCTCCAAGAGTTTTAAAATGAAGCACTTTTTGAAAAACAAAAGTTATGGAAAGATGTTAGTGACACCACATGAAACACGACACTTTAAAAATGTATTTTTGCACATAAAAGTGGTCGTCCTATAATGTCTCTAGCTTCGTCGTGTTTTATGTTCTTGCCACTCGTGCTTTACCACAATCTTTCTTCTTTATTCCTCTTGCCCTCAAGTTTTGGTCTTCGAACCCTTACAAATGGAAGCAAAAAAGCATTTTAAATGAGAGAATAAGGATTAGTGTGACGTGATAAGTGCAAAGTTGGGGTCTTAATTATGGCATGAAGATAATCCACTACCAAATAACAAAGCGAATATGCCAGTGCGTTCTATATATTTCTACTTCCTTTCGTTATCGTGTTTGGTTTTCTATAAGAAAACACGTTTGGGACCAGAAGCGCAATACAGTTTTACAGTGTAACTCCCATTAATGTGGCTTATGGTCCCTATCCTTTTCTTTTTTAACTCATTGGATTTTCCAAGATACAATATTCTTATATGGGATGTACATATGATCTATAGATATCCCTAGCCAGATCCTTGGTTAAGCGTTCCAAAGATAAGCGGTCGAAGACCACCTGCTACAGGTGGACAATTCCATGGACTTCATCAAAACTAAATTTGTAAATTAAAGTAATACAAGTTAGTAGTCAAGTTTAAAAAATAATTAGATCATGATTAAGAAAACCCTAATCACATGTCATGTCAAACACTATAAATAGGAGCCCAAAGTAAAGACTTTTACTTCGCATTTATTACAACATTAATTGTCTTTACTCGAACGAATCTGAACTGACTTAACCATCAGAGTCTTATAGAGAGGTACTCTGATCTTGTGGACAACCAAGCGAAAAAGAGTAAAAGAAAATTGAACGGGAGAGAAAGAAAGGAAATCGAACGGTAGAAACTGCTTCGAGGAGAGACAAATTGAATGTTTTTAGGTAAGTGTTAGATCTTTATACCTAAAACATGAAATTTATATAAAACAAGTATAAAAACCAAGTTACCAATTTATATAAAAGTAACTTAATTTGAGATATGCTGAATTTAATCGAATCATAAATGAAACTCAATTTGAGTTAATTTAATTAAATTAAATTAAATCGAGTCAAAGTTGAATAATCGGATAACTTAAACTCATAACTTAAAGTCAACGTCACCCCTATGTGATTCATGTTAACATGTATTTAATACAGGTCGTTAACTACTTGCGTTTCTTAAGCTATGAAATTTAATGCTGGATACACGGTTCTGACTGAAAACATTATTTTATTTTAAGATTAATTGATCCAAGTTAATAGTAAGATTTGAAGGTAATCCAACAAATATATATTTATATACAACAAATTTCATATAACCATTCATAAATTCATATTCCATTGAAGAGTTGGTTTTAAGTAATTTTTTGTTTATTTCTGAATATACAAGAAAGAGAATAGATATCATCTCGATTTCTAAAAGGGATACATATCTTTGAATATTTGGAAATAAAAATTATTGTCTGCAATAACAACACATCCCTCACATTAATCTATTTTTCTTTTCTTCTTTAATTTTAATTTTTTAATTAAATAAAATTTATTTTTGTCAAATACCACCATACATGTTGATAGCATAGTTCTCTTTACTATAATATTCCTTAAATATATAGTAGTAGATTTGTATGCACACGTGTTTATATATATATATATATATATATATATATATATATATATATATATATATATATATATATATGTGGGTTTTGCACTTGAAACACCAACCATTTTGCAAAACCCTCTGCTTCCTCTGTTTTTCTCAGACCTTTGCTCTCTTTCTATTCTCAACCATGATTGTGATGTCTGAGAAACCCCTTCAACCAGTTCCTCCACAGGTTTCAGACACCACCTTTTGTCCTTCTTCTAAGAGGTACTCAACTTTGTGCTTCACTGGTTTCTCTCTTTAGCTTTACACTTTGCAAATCACTTTTTTTGGAAAATGAAAAGTCTCTTCCACCCATCATTCGCTAGTTCACAATCTTCAATCTTGTTCAGCTCATTCAACTTCTAAGGAGAAACTACACATTATCTTTAACATGGTCTAATGGTTTTATAACATTGAATTAATGTTATTTTGTTATTAAAATCTATATAAAGAATTTTTGCCTGTTATTATCCACATAAAAACCAACAACCTTGCAAGTTATTGTTATTTCTTGCCCGTTAAATGTTTGATATTATACTTCAGGTTGGAAGGCAAAATTGCTATTGTAACTGGGGGTGCTAGGGGCATAGGAGAAGCAACTGTGAGAGTTTTTGTGAAGCATGGTGCAAAGGTGGTGATTGCTGATGTTGAGGATGCAGCTGGAGCCATGCTAGCCGAGACACTGTCTCCTTCAGCCACCTATGTCCACTGTGATGTAAGCTTGGAGAAAGAGGTTGAGAATTTGGTTAGTTTCACAGTTTCTCGCTATGGACACCTTGACATCATGTTCAACAATGCTGGGGTGCTAGGGAACCAGTCCAAGAACAAGAGCATTGTGAACTTTGATCCTGATGAGTTTAACAGAGTGATGTGTGTGAATGTGAAGGGTGTGGCTCTGGGAATGAAGCATGCTGCAAGGGTGATGATTCCAAGAGGAGTAGGGTGCATAATCTCAACTTGTAGTGTTGCAGGGGTGATGGGGGGCCTAGGACCACATGCTTACACTGCCTCAAAGCATGCCATAGTTGGGCTTACAAAGAACACTTCTTGTGAGCTGGGGAAGTATGGGATAAGGGTGAATTGCATTTCACCATTTGGGGTGGCTACTTCCATGCTTGTGAATGCATGGAGGTCTTGTGAAGATGGAGAGGGCATCAATTTTGGGGTGCCCTTACCAGAGGAGGTGGAGAAAATGGAGGAGTTTGTTAGAAGTCTTGCCAACTTGAGAGGAACAACTTTGAGGGCAGTGGACATTGCTGAGGCTGCACTTTATCTTGCTAGTGATGAATCCAAGTATGTGAGTGGCCACAATCTTGTTGTGGATGGTGGAGTCACTTCCTCAAGAAATTGTATTGGATTGTAACTTCAATTTCAATTTCTTGCTATATTCATGTTCCTGGTTTTTCTTCATAGTTGGTAACTTAGGATCATGCAAATGTGTCAAGCTTGTACAATGATTCTCTATCAATAATAATTCAGTATGCACAGTTGCAGTTATTTTGAAGACTGAATACTCTATGCCTTGAAAGATTTGTAGTCATTCATTCAATCAAAAACATAGGTTAAGTCAACTATCTGATCTCAACTCGGTCTCCGATGGTTGAATCCTTATCATATCATAAAAAAATGTTTCAAAGACTATGTTGATTGTACAACAAACTTTTTGAATATACCGAAACATCACTAATTTTGGGTGTGATATTGTTTTTTCCTGGCATGTGGTGTTCTTGAAAATTCACTTAGTAATTAGTATTTGAATTTATGTTCTGAGTACGTAAACATATAATTATTTTAAATGATTAGAAAATTATTCCTTGATCATAGACTTTGAAGTGAGAATCATCGGAAAAAATAATCGAAATATAAGTTTAATCTACACAAAAGAATTGACACGACCTCTAATATAAAACCTCGATTCTAATACTATTTTCAAAAGATCATCATCAGAAAAATATAACATTAATAAGATATGAGTCAAACCTAGAGATAAGAGATTCACATTACCTCTAACCTAAAACCTTAAAATAATGAATTTAAGAATTTTTATTTTTATATAGTGCTAAATTTTCTTATTTTTATCCGATGTGAAACTTAAATTCAATTTATGAATCTTCATTCTTATATAAATTTAACTTTCTTCTTTCTATTCAAATTTCTATTCGATATAAAACTTAGATTTTTAAATTCTCAAAACAATTGATATAATCTTAAACAAAACTATACAAAAGATGTAATGATCTTGTAACAAAAATAATCAAGCATGAAATGGGGAGCATTAATTAGGTGGCACCCACAACACTTGCTTTCTCATGAGAATGGAGAGGGTGATTATAGTAAGATGCATGATTCATGAGCTTCATTAGTTTATGTTGAATCACCCAATATGTAGTTCACAGGGTGATTATAGAAAGATGCATGATTTATGAGCTTCATTAGTTTATATTGAATCACCCAAGATGTAGTTCACAAAGTACAACCAAGTTGATGAAAATGCAGAGTATTCTGATGAACAATCATATACTAACATTGTTTTTTGCATTTTAAAGATTGGAGAAGACCCAAATAGGGTTTTGTGTGAGCTGTGAGGGGCACGTAGCCCTTTATCTAAGGGCACTTTAGTTGGTTGACCTTAAGAATCCCATTGTGTGGGAATCAAACACAAAACTTGTTATTAGAAAATTAGATACGACAGCGAAGAAAGCTGGGGATTGTGGGGTTTTAAAAATTGTGAAGCTCAATATCTTGTTCAAGATAATCATGACTCTTATCTTGTTTAGGTTTGGACCCTAATGTTGATGCACTAACTACTTTATATTGAATCGTGATTTGTAAGTTATAACACAGATTTCAAAATCATCAAGGTCTTCAAGACTGGGAAATGTGTGAAATATTCAACATGCACGCATTTTATGAGCCATAAAATATTATTTTATTAATATGTCAATATTAACATAATATGATTTTCCATATATAAATTCCAATTACAACAAATACTTTAGAGTTGATTCAAATTTATTAGGATTACAAGAAGGTTTCACCGGAGAGAATAAACACTAATGAAATCTGAGCCCAACCACATAAAATATTGAAACCATTCTCAATCAAAAATCTTAAAAATATGAATTTATGGGTCTTCATTCTTATATGATGTTTTACTTTTTCATTTCTATCTAATGTGAGACTTAGACTCACATACTAAATGATAATATGTAAATTTGTTTAGAAAGGTTTTTTACATATATCGTAGAAATGAGAAGTATTAGTTTTTGTGTGTGTCATCATAGTTGTTTATTTATTTACCTTCTAAATCTTATTTAAATTGAAGTTGAGGTTTTGGGTCCCAATGAATTTTTTTTAAATATGATTCCAACTTTTTAGTGCTTTGCTATATATAAAATTGTGAATATTGTACACGAAGAGGGGACAAGACCCACTTAAAATTTGTACAAATTATTCACATTAGTGGAATTAGGTAGCTTGTAAAAAGGCTTTATTGTCTTTAATGTGCAATCAATTAAACAATAAGTTTCTTAGAGAGCTAAAATGATGCAATGTATTTATTTGTTATATTTGTGATTTGTAGCTACCACCAACCATATCTCTTTGATGATTTTTGTGCATTATTTCTTCCAACAAGATATTATTAAGTATTTATATGTCCAGCTTATTCAAATTTTATGAAATTTAAATCTGTTCAAGATTATTTAGTGACAATTTTGAGATAATATAATAATTTTTTTTGGGTTAATATGCATACAAAATTGTCAGCACTTATTCATGCTTTCTGGTTGTTATATTGAATATATTGGAAATTTGAGTAAAACACTAACACACATAATGTGTGCATCAACTCACAAGTATAAGCGTATTGGATACAGTGGGCACAAAATTATACTTAATAAAATTTCTCTACTTTTGCATTGATGTTATCCATAAAAAATATTTTTTTTTGAGTTTGATTTTTATTTTAATTCATATTTTATAATTTTTTGGAATTCACCTTAAATCTGGATGTTATAAACCTAATTCATGAATAAAAGGGAAATCCAATTCTATTTTTCACACAAACGTTTAAAGTGCTATGGAAATATGAAAAAAAGGGGTTAAATATGGTTTTGGTCACAGTGAATTTTGAAATTAGTCTATTTTGAAATTTTGGACCAATTTAGTCTTTCATCTTTCGAAATACGTGAAGATTATATTTGAGTTATTTATACTATTTGACACATTTTTACTTTAATGTTAAGTCAAATACTATTATGAAACGCGTTTGAATTGTCAAATAAACTTGACGGAATTTAATTAAAATAACTAAATTCACGTATTTTAAAAGATGAAAGACTAAATTAGTCCAAAATTTCGAAATAAACTAATTTCAAAATTCACTGAAAGTTAAGAAATAAAAAAATATTTAACCTAAAAATAATATACTTTCTAACGATAATAACTCTAGTGCAGGTTTTGTGTTGAATGGGAAAATTTTGATAAGAATATAGCACTTGCCAAAACAAGCCACAAAAATATTATCGTGTGGGAAGAGTGTGATAAAGCCCATTATAGGAGATTTCTTCCTGTACAGCCATGTTTCCTTCATGCACCCCATACATTTAAAATTTCAATTATACCTATGTTGAAATTAATTAAAAAGATGGTGTAAGATTTTTTTTTGTTTTAATTAAAATTTTTATTTGTACAATTCGTAGATATTTCGAATTGTATAATTTAAAATTCAAAAATATCAATTTTAGATATATATAATCTTATAGATTTGTATTTTGGATTATAGAAATTCAAAATTGAAATTATTAATTATGGATTGCAGGAAGCAATAGCATGTGAATTAAAAAAAAGGTGGCATGACGATATTACCTCAAGTCTTTTGCTTGTTATATACAGTTTTAATATTTTTAAGCTCAATTAGAAATGGCTTAAAAGGTGAGAAAGACTTGAATTCAAACTTTTACGTCAATATTTCTAAGAGAAAAACAAAATTAAAAATATTTTATAGTTAAATTTAACATATGTAAACTAGAAATAATCTTTTAGAAAAAATAATATGAAAATGTTTGTAAAATTAACTTAATGCATAATTCTTTTAATTAATTTATATATTTTTGTAATTAAATTTCTGCAAACCATGTTATAGGTCCAACTATATAATTTGTTTCACAAAGAGGGAAGAACTTAATCTTGATTATAAACACAGATTTACCTTTATTGGTATTGGTTGAATTTGTCTATCCTCAATTTGTAGTTAACATGTTGAATCCTAATTATTTTGATGATGGAGCAATTTTGTGCCCAACAAATGATTCTGTAGAGCAAGTAAATGATTTCATGTTGTCTTTAATTGGTGGTGAAGAGGTGACTTATTTAAGT
>Ga0209589_1010562_pt1 | contig 13410 bp, 15 predicted proteins | sample CowpeawhiteBW_FD_187525 | JGI IMG/M metagenome (GOLD analysis project Ga0209589, IMG submission 187525) | Root nodule microbial communities of legume samples collected from California USA - Cow pea white BW (SPAdes) (version 2) | ecosystem: Host-associated > Plants > Roots > Nodule | place: USA...
ACTATTACTTAAAAAAAAAAAAATACTCAACCAATAAACTTATAGCTATCACATTATTACATTTTGTTCTATTTTTTATAAACTTACGATTTGATTCTTTATAGTCTGACAACGGTTTTAACATAAAACTTTGTATTCATGTCTTTAAATACTGATTCTTTTATTCTCGTTCACACACATGGTATCAACAATTTTTAGGTTCACACAACGATAACAGTAATAAAAGAGGACAATTTTTAGGTTCATACATAATATAATTTTTTTTAATTCTACAGTATTAAATAATATCATTCTCATTAATTAACATTTTTCTTAATTTCTAATCTAAATAGTATATTTTATCACAAAACGTTTAAATATTTTATATTAATAAGCTATTTTAAAAATATTTTATATAAATAAATTTCCTTTTATAATGTAATCCTTCGGTATACGATCATGTATAATTAACTAGTGTATTAAAGAGTATATAGAATAGACTAGCATTTCTCATTTATTATTATATTAAATAATAATTTTTGGTACTAAAATAACTCAATAATATTAAACGCAAGAAGCATCATTCATTCCCCTTCACCACCACCGTCTGGATTCGCTTTGGAGGGAGCTTCTTCTTGGATCTACCCTCTCCATTTCTCTAATCGTCTCAATTATCTGCCTCTGCTTCTTCTACAACTCCTAAGTCCTCTCTCTGTAAGATTCTTCTCTTTTGAACTGTGACTGATTCATTTTTGCCTCTCGCTTGCTCTAGATCTGATTACCTTTTGTTCAAGTTCTGGATTGAAATCCTCGCCATCTTCTTACGCGTTATGGTAGCAGATCTGTTGCATGTAAAACAGTTCCTCATCTTCAATTAGAAATCAATCACGTTTTTTCTCAATTGCGGAGATCTTAGCTTTCGCATTTCCTGTCTTATGCTCAACGAAGAAATCGATTCGTTTTATTTTCTAATTTCTTTCGTCTTTGTGTTTAACAGACTGTTCATCTTAGCTCGCACCGAATTATGTTATTCTATTTGCTTGATCGATTTGGCGAAATAAATTAACACTTGACACCGCCTTGTTAGTTTTCAAAAATTCTGGGATATCACTTGCTTGTAGTATTTTTTTTTTTTTCTGTCTGAATTTGGAAAATTAAAGTTAATGGTTCTCATGTACATTGATTATGAAAATATGAGATTTGACTGCGACTATCTGATTTTGTTGACATGTGCCCTCCCGTGAATATCTGCATCCAGTTGAAGCAGGATGGGGTTGTCTTTCACCAAGCTTTTTAGCCGGCTCTTTGCGAAGAAAGAGATGCGTATTCTCATGGTAGGTCTCGACGCTGCTGGTAAGACAACCATATTGTACAAGCTCAAGCTGGGAGAGATTGTGACAACCATTCCCACTATTGGTATTCTCCTGAATTTATCTTTTACATGCTTCAGTTTTTGCTGATGTTGCGATTCTCCTTAGTTTTAGAAGTTCTAGTGCTTTTATGATCTGATTCAAACTTACCATCCAACTTCCCTTGTGTACATCTTTTGTTTGTTGAAGAAGGAATTGCCAATTGATGCTGATGTTTGTTGTTATACAGGATTTAATGTGGAGACTGTGGAATATAAAAATATTAGCTTTACTGTATGGGATGTGGGTGGCCAAGACAAGGTCCGTTGCTTGCATATTTGTATTAAGATCTGTTAAGGTTTTGGAGGAATCGTTTATTATTTTTTCCTGTTCCTGTTTTCTTTGTTGATAAAGCACTCTGAACCTAAGATAACAGATGTGAACATGTGGCAGTAACTACTTCTTTCTTTGTTAAACCTACTTTTGGCGATCAACATAAGCTACATAAATCTTCTTACAAGTTTTATTTGAACCATTTTAGGGAAAATTATCAGCGTTGTGCTGTGACTTAGCTTTTAAAAATAATTAAATAGAATTCATCTAAACAGTGGATGGAGCATTTCAGAAAATCACCCGAAAGTTTGATGGGGACAAGAGCTTAATGAAGGCTTCTATGTAGTTGTGGTGAAAAAGCTTCAAGTTTTGATTGTGACAGAAGATTTATAACAATACAAGAAAGATAAAAAATTGGGGAGCAACTGCCACCCGTCTCCCTAGAGAAGCTCCACCACTGCCAATGAACATATACGAGCTTTATGTTTCCTTATTTATAGACATAAGCTATCTTTCATAATTTATTTTAGATTTTGCTGCATAAAATTTATAGGTTTTGATGAAAATATGCTTATTGATAGTCCTATGCCTAGCGGAGTTTCTCTCATTAACACAACACAAACATAAACTACATATTGAACCATCGATGTTTTCAAGTTTTTCCTGTTCATGTTGTGACTTACAGTTTAGATATATATATATATATATATATATATAGACAGTCTGTGTCGAGTAGTGCGTAGTATTTTTTAATGCATTTTTGTTAAGAACGTTCATCATTTGTCCATTTTTTTGCTCTGGAAGTATTTTCCAAATATATATTCTATTTATGTGCTTTAGATTGACTAAAATTTTTGTACTCGTGTGTGGTAGCAAAATTTCTACTGCGTTCTTGTTTACTTTTGAAAATTTTTTGGATGGTTTCTGTGGCTTTTGCACCGTTATTAGAGTACATACAATACAAGGTCTATTAGGTTAGCTTCTAAATTTTTCTTGCCTTCATCTTGATTCTTGCGTGTTAACATTAATGGTCTTTTGTACGGTGCTCTCACAGATTCGTCCTTTATGGAGACACTACTTCCAAAACACTCAGGGACTTATCTTTGTTGTGGATAGCAATGATCGTGACCGTGTTGTTGAAGCTAGAGATGAGCTCCACCGGATGCTGAATGAGGTAAATGGATTAAATTAAGAGCAAGATGAGTGTAAATTAATATGAACGGCATCACCGTGATTGAAATGTCTTGCATGTTCAGTTTTTTAAATAATATTGGATTTGAATTTTGATACTTCTCTTATTCTGTCAACTACATACATGGCATTAGGTATACTCTTTTCATTGGTAATCTTCTGGCTGTAGCCTCTCTCGATTGATCGAGTGTTGATAGTGAAACTGCTGCATCTAAGACTTACATTGTGGTAGAAAATTTATTTATCTACTTGGTTAATTGATAGGATGAGTTGAGAGATGCAGTTCTCCTTGTATTTGCCAACAAACAAGATCTTCCAAATGCTATGAATGCCGCAGAAATCACAGACAAGCTTGGTCTTCATTCTCTTCGTCAACGCCACTGGTATCCAAATGCATCTCTGTTATGTCTGCCGCCTGCTGCCATCTTTATCGATTACTTATGATAATTGGATTTTGGATTCTTCTTGTTCATCACAGGTATATCCAGAGCACATGTGCCACCTCTGGGGAAGGGCTCTATGAAGGACTGGACTGGCTCTCCAACAATATAGCTAACAAGGTAGGCTTAGATTCTTCATCTCTTGCGTTCGATCCTTGACCTGTATAACTGTAGTTGATTTCTGTTTACTTTTCTGGATCAGGCTTAGGGACATTTTTGGGGAACGCTGCTATCTTGTTCGGTTTTACGATTATATTTTGAAGTTGATCGGTTGATGTTCTCTTAAAGCATTAAAGTCGCTTTCAACTCCTTATTAAGTTCTTTTTTGTCTTTATTTAGGTGTTTGATACTATATTATCATAGCAATCGTATTTGTTCCTGTAGAATTTCTAAACAATTAATAATATTAATGAATTACAAACTATACATGCAGCGATCGTGCTTTCCTTAGAATTCTACATGAGTCAATAATCTCAACCATTTCATTTTAAGCCTCGACTACTAGTTGTTCCGATGTACAATGTACCAGTTCTAATTGGTATATGATTTTGATTTCGCGGAAACGTTGGTACTTTTCAATAGTGGTACTGCTATTTTTTTTGCTCAAGAGAAATTAAATTACTTGCGTCATGATCCTAGCTAGGGTGTCAAAATAGATTTTAACACCTGAGTTGGGTTAGAAAAAGAATTTAATTTTTTTTTATGTAAGTCAAATTGAATCTGTTTCACTTAGTTAAATGGATCGGAGTAGAGTAAAAAGTGAATTCATTCAGCAATGATTTTTTATAGTTTTTCTCACAATTTTTTTATTAAAATTATATATTATTTTTAATTATTTATATTAACAATTTGATATTTCTAAATATTGTAATCTTTCTAGATATTATAATGATGTTTAATAATATTTTAATAATTTGAATATTTAATTTATTTTTTTATTAGATTGGCATTTTAATTTTTAATTATTATTTTTATAATATTTTGTAGTGATGTTTAATAATATTTGAATAATTTAAATATTTAATTTATTCTTTTATTAAATTGACATTTTAATTGTTAATTATTATTTTTATAATATTTTGTAAAATAGATAAACATTTTAAATTTATTATTATAAAACAATTGGTCACATAACTTACTTTGATGTAATAAATATATAACCATGGATTATAATGTAATAAATATATAAACAGAACAAAATTTAGTCAACTTTTTAACCTGAAATATTTGGTTTAGAAAAAGTGAACTAGGTAGAATTGATACTCAATTTGTAATGAACCGAACCAACCCGTACGAGGATGACTTACTTTGAGACCTTTAAGCCTATCGTAGTGATGCGGTCGCAGTGCATAGCAAAATCTATGTTACTTAGAGATTGGGAACCCAATATGTCTTTAACCGGCATCACATGATTCCAGGTAAATGGTTTATTTTTTTCCAAAGATGGGGAACGGACATACGTTTTAAAGTGCAATGTTATATTGCTTATGCATTCTAATTCCTATGATAAATAAAGCTTTTCCTTCTTTGTTACTTTTTAAATATAAGGTAAGTGGAGAATTATAAACTCTGTTTTTAAAAGCTTATTTTTCGTGGAAGTGGAATTCTCGGATATCTGGATTTACAGTGAAAGACTCCAACTTAATGAAAAGAACACGAAAGTAACTGTAACGAGAATTTAACGAGGTTATTTTCTTTATTCTCATATATCGGGCACAAATTTGCAAATACTAAGGCCACATGAGACATTACACTTCCAAAGGTACATATATTAATTACCTCACATGTCATGCTTCCTATATAACAACAACTCATCATATATGCCAGAAGGCACTGAAGAAGAAATTTTGTTCTGAAGTTCATAAAAAATAAGACGAAAAAAAAAATGCTGATTGCATTTGAAATTTTATCTACTACCTCAGTACTCGATTAGAGCTGAGGATAAAGTTTTCCTCACCAGCAACGGTGGAATTTAATCGTCCTGCTGCCCAGCCATTGTTAGTTACTCGAACTGCAGCACGTGCAGGATCCCCTGTTACACGGCTTCCCTCAACTTGCTTTCCAAATTCAGGAAGACCAGCTGCTTTTCTTTCTTTTCTTTTCCTTCTATCTTCATCTCGCTCCTTCCGCAGCCAACTTTCTACTGTTCTCTGCATATTCAACACCAATCACCAATACCCTCACATTACTACCAACAAATAAATAATCGATCAATAACTCATTCAAGTCTTAAGATTATGCACAACAACTCTAACCATCAGTGACAATTTGCTAATTTCTTTGACTTTCTCCATAGGCATTGCTAGTTGCAGCTTTCCATGGGCTACATAAACCTGATAAAAACAACATTAAGAATGGAATATGCTAAAACTGACACAAAAAGAGTTCACAAATAGCCCAAACGTACAATATGTGTTGGCCAATCCTCAAGACCGTCAAATATATGTGTTGCATAGATAATGGTGGCACCCCTCTCTTCACATTCCTTTCTTAGAAATCTAAGAAGATCAGCTCTTGCTAGAACATCAAGGTCAACAGTTATCTCATCAAGAAGAAGAACCTATATAAACAAGGAACAAGCTTGTACATGTATGTGTAACGAGGATAAACTGACTTTTTGACAGATCAAGCAAAAGATGAACATACCTTGAACGGTTTGAGAAGACCCATACAAATTTGTACTCTTCTTCTTTGACCATCAGATACTTTATGCAATCTCCATGAAAGATCAATATCCAATACCTACCCAGTTGAACAGAAAAACTATATATAAACAAAGAACAAGAGAAAGTAACAACTTGGTTTTAGAACATATTTCGATAAGTATCTACATAAACACTTCCAGGAAATGAAAAATAAAAGTTTATCCTTAAAGTAGCATATGCGATCCAAAATTATCTTTTAGAAAAAACTGATATGGAGGAATTTCTACAGATTATCTTAGTTTTTGAATAAACAGACCCTAGTCAAGTACCAAGCTCAGTCTTCGTGGAATCAAATAATAATATCAAATTGATGGATATAGAATCAGATACCATATAAAACATATTTAGGTTCTTATGTTTTCCACCACAATGAGTTCCTTATATTTCATTAACATGAACTACATAAGTTAATAGAAACCACATACAGAAATGAACAAATAGTTAAAACAATGGAAAAAGGAGGAAATAATAGGAAAAGATTCATCCAACCTTGATGAGCTCCGCTCTTCTTTGAGGATCAATCCCAGCCACACCAAATATCATTTTTTCAGCAGAAACGTCCATCTGTATTGGCACATCAAACCCCGCAAAAGCAACATCTCGCCTCCACTGATGGAATCAATTTCAAACAATTTAAAGAGTTTTATAGACACAAGAAATAAAATAAAAAACGCAGATCGCAATATCAATTTCCGACAGTCCTAAAGTGTAACTGGGGAGTGGAGCATTTAACTAGTTTCTAATAGCCGAAATGAACATTAGTTATTGATTACATGAACAGCAGTAGTAGAGTAGAGGGTAAAAGTAAAATGAAAGCAGGAACGAACCTCGCCACCGAGATAACAGAGATCACCAGAAGACACCAAAGTGGTGTCGTGAAAAGCTGATCTTCCAAGCACGCGAACCATGTCAGGTTCCACCAAGTGCTTCCCACCCAGTATCTTCAGGATCGTGGTTTTCCCTATAAATCGCAAAGCCAATAAACTTACAATTGAATACAAAAAAGGGGTCAATTGCATATCCCCAAGATTCAGAGAGAGAGAGAGTACCGGCGCCATTGGAACCGACGAGAAGGCAGCGGTCGGCGGAACCGAGAGTGAGAGAAAAGTCTTGAATGAGCGGTGAGGAACCCGGCGGCGGGTGGCCGTCGATGCCGGGGTATGTAAATTTGAGATCTTTAATGACAATTGTTGCAGCTTTTGAATCTGAATGGGTCCCATTACCGGCCATTTTGATTTTAACGTTTAACAGCGAAACGTATCTGAGTGCCTCTGCTTCTGCTTATGCCTGGGAGCTTTTGATTGGCGAATAAATTGATTCATGAAGCGGTGTTTGGTGGCTTTGAGGGGAAGGGAAAGGGGTTGCGTGGCTTCTTCTCAGACACTCGCGTTCGCCTCAGCCACCAACCCAAACGACCATCAAAAATTGAAAACTAGAAAACTCATGTCAATGATGTCTTTTAATGAAAACGGTGGATCTACTTCACTTCTTTTTAGTGACATTTGTCAAACACGGTAAGGATTAATTCTTGGATGATTTTTTTAAAATATTTAAAAAAAAAATAATTTGACATTCATATTAACCAAAATTAAATGAAATATATGATTTGAGAAATTGTTTAACATATATTCAATACCTAACTTGATAATAAGTGATTGAATTTCACAATCTTATTTCACATTTTCAGGATTTATTAATTAATCTTTTCCTCATTTTAGATATTTTTCTGATACCACATTCCTACTCCTTTAGAAGAAAATAAATTTTATATCTTATTAAATGTTCTAAAAAATTTTATAGTTACTCACAATTACATCTTATCAATATGTTTCATAGAATAAATTTATCTATGTTTAAAAACTAACATAAGATTAGATTTTATTTTTCGAAGAATGGTTCACCTTATGCAGTAAAATTTTAGGATTAATTTATTATTCAGTCGTAAAATTGAATTGGAACAAGTGCAGTATGAAGAAAAGTATGTGCATCATATAATGTATAGGAAATACCATTACTATTAGCAGATCCCTGTCATACCAAAATCTGGTTACAATGGCAGAGTTGAAAAAAAATAAAAATATGAAAGAGGACACATAAAAAAGGGTCCTCTTCACTGATTACAAATCCATAAAACTTAATGATCTATGTATGAGTCTTATATATATATATATAGTATCTGTACTTGGTGACACTTCCAAACACCAGCAAAAGCACTTTAAGCAGCAGATGGAGCAGGAACGTAATTCAGTCCACCAGCCTCCAAAAGCGCTTCTGTGAATCTTTCTGCATTCAGTGAATAGTTATAATCCAAAGTCTCATCCTCATATATATCCCACCACTTCTTCACTAACATCTTTATATCTTCTCTCTGCATGTTCTCCTCTTTCCCAGTATACCTCCAAGGCTTTGATCCCTGTCACACCAATGCAACTAAATTAATAAACATTATACAACTATAACAGATTCCAACTTCATTTCAATCAAAATTGAACCAAAATTGAACCCTCACCGCAGCACAGTAATGAACCACCTTAACTTTCTCAAGCTCAACATTCTCAGGATGACGCCATAACATGGCCAACACAAGATTGTACACATTAGGAATTGGCCTATACTTATCCTTGAAGTACATGTTCAGAAAATCCTGCAACACAATACACAAAATAATCCATCATAACTATACTGTTTCTGTCATCACCGAATTTAACACTATCATATTTGTTGTATCAGTAATTCGTACTTGTTCAGCAAAGGAAGTGGGCTTGGTGACTTGGACTGTTTGAAGAAGGTCCTTGTAGGTAGCCAGATTGGGCTGGTAAACAAACATCCCAGCGTTGAAATAGAGAGGAGGCTTGGGCCCAAAGTTAGTGGGCCACTGAACCTTATCAGGGCACTGCTGACAGTAATGGATCTTATACTGCGGAGTATGGGCCCAAGTGGGCTCACAGAAACAATCCTTCACCGCGTAGAAGTAGTTGTCAGGCAAGTCGAACAAGTGGTCGATGTTGTCAAACACTTGGATGTCACCATCTAGGTAAATCATCTTAGAGTATTCCACAAACTGAAACATTTTGCAAGAAAACAAACACATTAATACATGTTCTAAGAAAATGAGAAAAAGAAGAAAAATTAAAAGTTGATGTATTTACCTCCCAGATTCTTAGCTTGGAGTAGTTGATGACGTAATATGCCATGGCGAACTGGGTCTGGTTTTCCGGAGGGTACACGGGCTCAATCTCTCTGACAATGCAGCCTTGGGAGATGAGGATGTTGCGATGCTCTTCAGGAACATCCGGTAACATTGCTACCACCAGAGGGTACATGCTCTTCACCTTCCGAAGACCTTTCGCCAACCCAACCACACCTTTCACGTAGTCACCGTTTCCGGCGAGGAAGGTGACGTAGGCACGGCCACCACCCTCGGCGGTTTTAGCTTCAGCTTTGGTGAGGTTGGGTTTCACGGTGGTCATAACAGGGGCCATGGTGTCAGTGAGTGGTTTTACTTGCTTCAAGGGTTTTTTGTAGACAGACACTGGAAAGTTGCAAGGAAGATCTTGGTTTGTTGTAGTTGTGTTGGTCGGGAATTGGCGGTTCTTTATATAGAGCTCTGAAGGGTACTATCGTCATTAAGTACGCTGTTAATCCAACGGTTAGGAGATCGTTCTGGGATCGCACGGTGAATGATATCTAACGGATATCTTTCATTGATTGATTAAATTATAATTCCACTGATCACGCGGTTATAGATATAGTCTTTTCGCGGGTTAATCAATTAAGAAAATTATGAATCAATTTACATTATCCTTTTTGTCTACTTTTATAACATTAGAGGATTCTAGTATTCTTTCTGGGTGAATTATTGGCGTTATTAATTGCTGTTAGGTGTAGTTGTGATAAATCCTTGATTACGACGCATAATATAGAACAATAGCAATCGTAGCATGCGTGTTTTATCAACTGATCAATAAAATCCTGACACCAATGTAGCCAACAATTACAAGCAGAATCTTATGTCATTACAAGCAAATCGTAGTTTATTTATTTATCAGTGGAAAATTATAAAACATGAGTCAGAATCTTCAATTTCTTGTAAAGAAAACACTGTAATTTTTTACCATGCGAACGGGTTTTCTGTTTTAGTCAAAGTAGTTATTTTTCTGACTAAAATCCTTTGTGTTGAAATGCACATATGCAGGATAGAAAATTTAGAGTTTGAAAAGAAAAACCGACATCCAAAAATTTGGGAAAAGTTAAATTAAGGTGACATGATGATACGTAGATATATATGGTCATACATAAAGGAGAAAAGGAGAGTACAGATAGAATATCCGTTAAGAGGTTAACTGCCACCGCCCCAAATAGTGGATACCATCCACTACCGACTTCCACGTCGACCATTATTGGACACGTGGCATTGAATGAGGGTATTGTTGGGAAGTGTGCATATATTTGTGGGATCCATGAAATCCTTTGCGTGTGTAAACCAGGGTGGCGCTGTAAGGTGCAGAGAGAGCCACATGGCTGTTAGTTTAACTTCCTATCACCATCGTTTTCTGGTTTTGTTAGTTGGTGGAAAATCAACAAAAACGACCAAATCTAATTCATTTATGCGACTCCTTTTATTTATTATAAATTATAAAATATAGTAAGCTCACTAAACAAAATTTAATTTAAAAAACACGACACTAGTCCATGTTATAAGATGCCGCACGTAGCATGAAGAATAGTCAAAAAGCCAAGTGAAACGTAATTTTATATTTTTAGGATAATGCTTTGATTTTCGTTTTCCTACACCGACCATCTTAACTTTATGTTCAAAAGTGTTGCCCTCAATTTTGACAAAAGAAACTCACTGCCAACGCCTAGGAAACATCCTTCACAGGAATATTCTCTGAAATCCTAGATTCCTTTTTTCTTTAGATCTTATTTTGACGTCAAAATGAAAAAAAAAAAAAGCTTTGTAGAAAAATTTGATTGCTTTTCTATCTTTGTAGAGATGTATTAGTGAAATTCTAACACCGTAGAAGTAGGCACCACAAACACTCTACCATTCACAATTTGCTCGTTAAGTTTAAATACTCACACTTTCACTTTTATACAAGTTTCTGTAAACTTCTAACATGCACATGATTTTCACTGTTTTAAGTGAAAACTGCTTTTAGCAACTTTTAAACCTATGAAGCATGTATACTTTAAATGATCACTAGGATTATTTATATTTAATATTTCATAATACTTCAAAAGAAAAGAAAAAAAAAATCTGTTAGAAACTACAAAATATATACCGAAATGGGTAAGGGAACGTTAGAGCTTCCACCAGGCCCACTAATTTGTTTTACGGTTTGTACTGGGCTTGAAAGAAAGCCCAATTTGAAACTAATGTTTGTTCAAGTAAAGCCTAATCCAACCCAGAGCTCTTTTTGTTTTGCATTTTCCTTTTTTTTGAAAAAGCCCAATGAACATTTATCATTAGCCCAAGTAAAATCCCATTCCGGCACACACCGTTTTTGTTCTACAGTTTGCACTTCCTCGAAGTAAAGAAGTTCTTACTCCAAAAATATTTATTAAAGTGTTTTGAGAACAAATTTTGGTCCGAAATTGGTTGGAGGGTATGAGATCTGGTATGCTATAGTTCCCAAGAGTCTCTTTACTTGCAAGCTTCGTTCATTCTCTCTAATCTGTACACATGGATCCCAACCAGGTTAGTCAACCACCTTTCTACATTTCTTCGCAATTTCTAGATCTGGTGTTATCCAAGTTCTTTCATTCAATTTCCGTTCGTTTCTTGAAATAACGTTTATTTCATTTTTGTCCCCGAGATTATCTAACCAAACAACATACATGCTTAATTTCCTCTCATGATTTACAATGTCTTCGATTTTCTGCTCGATTTTTCACTTGTTGCACTGGACACTGAAAATGGATAGGTTTTATGACTCATCGTGGTATTTTGAATATTGATTCTTTCCAGATTTAATTGATTACATAAATTTTGTTGTGTGCAGCCTGTGGGTGAAAACTACGCTAATCCCAGGACTTGCTTCTTTCATGTCCTCTTCAAGGTTTTGTTTATCCAATTGTGCTCTTTAATATGTATTTTTATCCAAGCCATGTTCATTTCATTATGGCATAACTTTTTCTCTGGTATCTTGCAGGCCGCATCCTTGGCATTTTATATTCTCTCGGCCCTCTTTATCGATAACTTTGTCATCATTTTTGTGGTGACTGTCCTTCTTGCTGCCCTTGACTTTTGGGTAGTCAAGAATGTGAGTGGGCGAATTTTAGTTGGTTTGAGGTGGTGGAATGAAATCAATGATCTGGGTGAGAGTGTTTGGAAATTTGAGTGTCTTGACCATGAGGTAGGTAGTCCTTCTTCGGATCAGTGGCATTTTTGAAATGATATCTCTGTCATAGCAAAAGAACAAGCGCTTAATTCTTTATAGATATTTGCTTGCACCTTACACATTGATTTTACCCCTGCAGTCATTGTCTCGGATGAACAAGAAAGATTCTTGGCTTTTCTGGTGGACCCTGTACCTTACGGTAAGTAAATATAGATTGATTACCGTATGCAATGGCATTCCAGTTTTCTCTTGGATTCTTTAAAGTCAAAATGTGGGTGTTGGCAGTTTTGATAATGGGGGCTTTATGTAATAATATTGCTGATCAGATTCATTCACATGGTGCATGTGTTGGTTTGGATTAAATAGTATGCTAAATAGGTTAATACCCGCCAGATGGAGAGAAACTCTAGGAATTAACATGGCACGGTGTGTTAGTGCTTGGGGTCATTGCGTCTGAAAGGTGGTTCTGATGTGATGATGGGATGGCATGACCAACTTTCAACAAGATGCCATACTGAGTCTATGGTGTGCAGATTCTTGTGGTCATGCCATCGTGAATATCATGCTCACCACGCCATAGAGCCAAAAAACAGTTATGGTGGCAAATTCCCAGGAAAAAAATGGGCCATCTAACATGACATGTTAGACCCATATTCATGGATATACCCATGATCCATAAGTTCAAGGGAAACTGTGTTTACAATCTTCAGGAAACCCAAATCTTTCTCCTCAGTTTTCATTTTCAGCACTCACTCACTCCCATTCTCGTTCTTTCCTCGTCCACCTCTGCCAGCCTAGACTATATTTCCAACAGTTTCCTCCCTGTTTTTGGTTTTTATGCTCCCTGACCCCTTTTTTTCTCCTCCATATCCTTACCTTCTCTAGCTAGACACTTTTTTTTTTCTTTTTCTTTTTCTTTTCCCTTCCTTGGGTTGTTTTTTCATATTGATGCCGCACTCCATTTTTTTCCTAAGTGCTTATTTAGGTTCTAGTGTTCTGTGTCTAAAGTTTATGAATTGAGTTTTTTTTTTTGTACTGTTCTTTTACACGTTAGTTTTATGTTTGATTT
>Ga0209589_1010565_pt1 | contig 13406 bp, 8 predicted proteins | sample CowpeawhiteBW_FD_187525 | JGI IMG/M metagenome (GOLD analysis project Ga0209589, IMG submission 187525) | Root nodule microbial communities of legume samples collected from California USA - Cow pea white BW (SPAdes) (version 2) | ecosystem: Host-associated > Plants > Roots > Nodule | place: USA...
TATATATATATCGTGTGTTGGATTAGATATTAATGGATGGTTCCGATAACGGATGAAACAATTAACTCAACAAAGAACAAATTTCACTAGGAGAGACTAATATAAATAGAGAGAACATGTAAAGTCTTTCCGTCTCCACTTTTTGTCAGAAAAGACATATTTGCGATAAGTGTCATTGAATAATGCAGATAAAATACAATATTATTATTAATAACTTATATTTTTAGCCCGAATCTCTTCCTCCAACCGTTTTGTCCCAACCCCCTGCCTGCTTTTTAAATATATGTTTCTTTAAAATGTTCACATGTGTGTACATCCTCAATTCTAGTGTGCATCAAGCAAACTTCATAGAAAAGATACCTCCTTGCTTCATCATCCCGTCGTTTAGCATCCATTTCCTTTGTTGGGGGATATTTTGGAAGACTAAGAGGATCACAAGCATAAGGTTCTGTGGTAAAGAACTGCAAAATAATAGAAGGTTGAACAAAATAATAAGGGTTTGATTTTATAAAATGGAAAAGGCATCTAATTCAACAAAATTACAATGTTTTTCCTCAGACAACATTCAAGATTTGATGGACCAGTCTCCTATAGCAGCAGTTTACAACAATAATCATGCACATTTTTTGGCATTAAATATCAGAGGCAAAAAAGATGAAGAACCAAGCCACAAAAGTTCTTTTGTCAATAATAGATGCACCCACCAGCAATCCTTGTGGTTAAGAATCATACAGCCTAATAAAACTAGTAATGCACCACAAGACAAAGGGCTGAAGAAGTTCAACATGCGGCTTATTTTATGTTTCACAAAAGAGTCTGGAATATGAACTCCACTGAGAATAATACATTAGGATACAAAACATGTCTAAATTTTCAAAATAAGGAATTTTCAAAATCCCACCTCACTTCTTAGAGCATCTGAGGCAGTCTTTCGTTCTGCTGGATCAATAGCAAGAAGAGTCTCAATAAGGGGCAGAGATGAAGGTGGAAAATCTTTAAATGTCTCTCTTATACACCTCCTGTATGGCTGTCGAGGTTTAAACAAGGTAGCATTAGGCATCTTTGACTTCTTCCAATACTCATCAGAAGGTGATCCACAAAGTTTGTATATCTTATGCAGTTGTTCCACCTGTGTAAGTTATCGGTAAAGGGTCATAAAATATCCAATGAAGATCACAAATAACCAGCAAAAAAGAGCGAGTGATATATTGTTAATGCAATACAAATTCCTTCAAACTAAGTAAGAGATGGTAGAGCTAAACATAAGATCTAGCATATCACTTAAAAAGTGTGATTTGTGGAAAACAGACAAAGGGTGCATTTAAACAAACAAATCTTGTAAAGATAATGTTTCGTAGTTATCAGTCTGCATTGATTTGATAACTGAACCAAAAATACTATAACTATCATCATAATCACTAGTAGTGCTGCAAGAGAAAGTGTGGCTGGAATAGAAGATGCTGCAAGACATTCTATTCCTAGCATGGTCGTGGCTATCCGGATTGTATTACGCATTTCAATATCCTGTGACATGCTTGTCGGGCTTTGGATGCTGGTTTCCTCTCAGGTTATTTGGGACAATGTATTTATGAGGCAGGGTATGTACTTTGTAATTGGTTGGGAGAGTGTTATGGATACTCGAATTTTGTACATAGGCCACAGAACTGGTTACATTGCACGTATGTGCAAAAGGCAACTAAAAGCCATACAACTAACTAGTTATGCATAAGACGAAAACAAATTTGTAAATATTTTTCTTTAGGTAATACTGGTACCGGCTTATATTAATACACTATTATAACTGTTGATAAGGAAAAAAAAAACTAGTGCGAAATCCTTAAAAATGCATGACTTGATTGTTCTTCTACATTTGAGGGAGCATTGGTTTATATACCATTAACACACGACCAAATAATATGGACAAACTGACATTTCAACCAGTCAATAGGAAAAATGCTTTAGTAATAACATTTTAAATTGGTAACAGATATACCACTTCATACCTCCTTAAAGTACAAGTAATATCTTATTGACCAACACTGAACTGATATAAGAATCATTCTTCTTTCTAGTAATGTAAAATCTCCATTTTACCCAGTTTTTGTTTTCAATAGTACATGCACATTAAAAAGCTTGAACAAGCGATATAAAGGTAAAGGTACACATGCAAAAATGAAAAACAAAGGTACTAGCACTACATCAGAGAGCCTGGAGGTAACTAGTAACAATCTCTTCCACTGCCATTTACAATATCTGTGCTACAATTTGATTTGTTCCACTTTCTCACCCACCATGTTTCATGGCTCAACAGAGGCATATGCAGTTGTCTACGAAGTAAAATGGTTTATTAAATCATGCAGTAACTCAGCAATTGGTTATTTCTCATACTTTTTCAGTTTCTTAGTTTATTTCTCATTGATTGCATGTCTCTATATTCATTGCAGATAAGCATAATGCCAGCCTTCCAAAAGGAAGTACAGTACACAAAGCTTGGATCATCCTACATAGGCTTACCCTCATGAGAACAGATGGTTGGGACGGAGGAGTTGCAATGCCATAATTAAAAGGTTAATAGATGCATATTTAGAAAGAAGAGTTTCCATTAGGATATATAGCTTTGTTATTACTCTTTCAAAAACATAAAATTTGTTGGATTACCATCTAACTGTTAGGCAAAGATTTGAAGGAAATGAAAATTCATATAAATCAAAACAAGACAATTTAAGTTTTCACCTCCGTACGTCCAGGCATAATAGGTTTCCCAGCCAATAACTCTCCTAAAATGCAACCAACACTCCAAAGGTCGATGGCCACACCATATTCTGTGGCACCAAGAAGCAACTCAAGGGGGCGGTACCAAAGGGTAACTACACGATTAGTCATGGGATGCCGGCGGTCTGGATCAAAGAAAGATGCAAGGCCAAAGTCAGCAATTTTAAGTATCCCTTCATCGTTAATAAGAAGATTTGATCCTTTAATATCACGGTGAAGTACGTTTCGACTATGACAGTGCTCAAGTCCTGATAGCAGTTGATGAGTGTAACATTTAACCTGCAGTTGTAGACAGGTATTTGGAGACATCAAAACAGCAAATTGAAAAGAAACCAAAGGGTATCTCTTATTTCTTAGATTATTAAGGCAAACCTGGTCTAACCTGTGGCTCTGTAAATTTTATGTCAGGGCTTGCAGCAAGTCCAGCTAAATCATGCACCATGTAATCAAACACCAGGTACAAACTCAAGGACATTCTGGATGTAACTAAACCTTCTAGCTTTATAACATTGGGATGATCCAATCTTCTCAAAATAAGAATCTCTCTGGCCATGAATTTTACACTCTCAGGTTCCAAATTGTCAAATCGAACCTTCTTCAGTGCAACAATCTTACCCGTCAATGTGTCTTTAGCTTTGTATACATTACTATAAGTTCCTTGACCAATCTAATACAAAGGAAATTCAAAGAAAAATAAAACAAGAATGAGAAGAACAGAATAATGCAGACTGAATTGGGCTTCAAACCACATCCACAAATCCCTGATATGGCAAGACTTATTCAATGTATTTCCATTTTAAGTTAAATGTGACACAAGCACCTAAAAAATTTGAAGTTCAAAATTTTTTCCAACAATACAAACCTACCTTATCAATTTTCTCAAATGTGTCAGCCTTTCGCGGAATCCACCCACTAAGAGCTTCACCACACACTGCTGTTAGCCAAGGTGGCCACCCAGCTGCTACTTGCTCCCCCTGCAAATGCTTCGGTGGATTACTTAGCCTTGGATTTGGCTTTGACCTTCTTCTGTCATCCTTCGTTCCCCGGACTCCATCGCCACCACCATTCTCTTCCTTCTCCTTCTCTTTCTCCTTCTCACCATTCAGAGCCTCTACCACGTTCTCCTCAGCACTGCTTGTGGGCACTTCATCAACTTTCTTGTTTGATTCAACACTCACACTCTTCTCCTCCTTCACCTCGGAGATTATTCCCGATGACACTTCTCTGCCAATTATACACCCCATTTACTCTCCTCGAATCCAAGCTTCATTCCCTTGACATGGCTCCCTTTTGTGAGGGTTTCTGATCACCACACTAATCCAATAACATCAAGAAAGAAAGTAAAACACGAGCAAGATTAAATGATTACGATTACGTCTATGACGAGTAAAAAACATTTTACCCTTGATCAACCTGGTCATCCTACAACAATCGGTAGCATCATCCGCGGAAAGCAACAAACCTAAGCATCAAGTGATGAGTGAGCGGAATTTGGAATAAAAAGCAAAACTTTTTCACGTATTGAACAATCACTGGTCCACAAGGTGCAGGAGCACAAACATACACAGTCACCAATCAAGAATTCAGTTGAGGGGGAGGTCAAAGGTAGCACGATTCAGTGCGCCGTCAAAGTGATCTATCTGCATACACAAAAGGAAAGTGAAAAAGTTTAAATTTTTATAGTTTATTTATATTTTTCCAGATAGAGGAAGCACGTGATGGGTTGTGGAAAAAAGAGGGGCAAAGAAGAAAACGGAAAAAAGAGCATGGCCTGCTGCAGAGTGTGATAGAGAAAGAGTAATTGGAACTGGGGTTCGTGTTTGTATAAAGAGAAAGAGGTTGTTGTCTTGTCTGAGAAGTGTGGGCACTGTTTACCTGCGTTTGTTTGTCTGGTGATGTTGTTTGGTCTTTTGTGGCTCTCTCCGAACGAGACGAGGAATATAGAGAGGATGAGATCTTCCAACTATCACAAAGTCAAACCTCTCAAAATCGCTTTCTTTCAACACCCATTCATTTGTTTTCAACTTGATTCCTCTTCCCAGCTTCTTAAATTGATGCCTATTATTGTTAATTTCATAACAGTGCCCAAGGAAATTAGAAAATCACTGGAAAAGAAAAATTGATATACTCACAAACCAACGACCCAAATGATTGCTAATTATTATTATTATTATTTTCATTTTGAGTTCTCTTCAAACTTGAAATATGTTTGGCTGGTGGAAGATGATGAAAATAAGAAGTGATGGAATTAAATTGATTTATCCGATTAAATAAAAAAAAAAATTATTGATTTAGTCCTTTTAATTTATTGTTTTGGTTTATTTTAATTTTCTCAAATTCTTTGAAAATATTTAATTTAATTTATTTATTATTTTTTATTCAATTTAATCATTTTTTAAATAAATTAAAACTAAATTAATAATTAAATTTAATTATATATTAAAATAATATTTTATAATTTATACATAAAATTAATTTAATTTTAGAATAGAGAAAATAATATTGAATTGTTTAAAAAAAACTAAATTAAATAAAAATAATAAAAAGATCAAATTAAATATTTTTAAAATATTTGAAGACTAAATTAAATAAAAATAATAATAAAAATAAAAGAATAAACCAAAATAACAAGAATATATCACTAACTAAGAAGAACAAAAGTTAAAAAGTGAATAAGTTTTACTGGTCTTTATTTCATTTTCATTTCCTAATTTCTTTATAAAACATTTTTAAAATTTATTTATTCTTTTATTTATTTTTACTCGTTTTATTTTATATCTATCAAACGAATACTAACTTTTTATGTGTTAAAGGAATACGATATAGATATAAAAAGAGGCAGGGGAAAAGGAAAAAAAAAGAAAAAAAAAGTAGAAATAGAAGTACGAACACGTTTTTTTTTGTTAAACCAATATGCTTTCAGTGTATATTTGAAATTTATTTAAGATTTTTTTAAATGACTTATTTTTATTTCTTAATTAATAAAGTACTGATTAATGTTTATTATTTTCTTTTGAAATTAAAATAATTGAAATAATCGTTACTTGTAATTTTAGGACTGATTTAATGTTTTAGTTTGCTAGAAACTTTATTCAGGATTCCTTTGGAGAAAATGCTTTTCCTCAAGGGAAGAAAGATAATGAAACTGGCTTTTCCTTATAAATTGATATGTTAAAATTATAAAACAAAATAGAAAATAACTTCCATACATAAGTTTATAACTCAATTTTAGCATAATACAATTTAACTTTTTAAAAATGATGAGAAACGTCCTCCTTCGGTCTTCTTTGTGTTTATTGTTTCGTGTAACAGAGGTGTTAATTTCAATTGTGAATTACGAGTTAAGTTGATTTATTACAAGTAACATATTGAAGAATTATGAAATGTATGTTAAAATACAGAAAACTAACCTTTCATTAGCTTAAATGAGTTGAAGCTATAAACAGATTGCCAAGAAAAATAATTAAATATTTTTTATCAAAAATTTAAAATATATAAAAGAAATTTAATATTAATAAATAGTAAATGGTTAAGTATGTTTTTAGTCCATGTAATTTGATCCAAAATTCAAATTCGTCCATGTCTAACTTTGATATATTTTGACCTTTAAACTTTAAGAATGAATTAATATAATCCTTTTAACTTAATTATATTAGTTTTTTTTAGGTGTCAAATGCATTTTCCAGCATATATTATACCGAGAATGTGTCAAACAATATAAACAACGTCAATACTAACATGAAATACGTTTGACATATCAAAAAATGTTAACATAATTGAATTAGGAATACTATATTTATTCATTGGACTAAATGTATAAAGCTTCGGATATGAACGAATTCTAATTTTGAATCAAAGTTAATAAACTAAAAACATATTTAATCTAATATTTAATATCAAAAGATACAAAAATTATAATTATATAAATACCAATAAAAAGTATCAAATAATTTTTTGTTGTAAATTGATATAATTTTTATTTAGGGTAGGACCGCCCTACCCTACAATTTATCATCCTACCTGGAGGACACTTTGTTAATTGAACGAGAAGCCCTTAATCTAAAAGTATTACTTTCAAAAAAAATTATTGTTTGAGCGATAAATGGTTGTTTAAGTGAAATATGAACGAAAAAAAAAAGTAAAAACCGAAAAACAGTTACAATCAAAACCAAGTCAAGGTTTTCATGCTTCAAATGCATACATATTTATATGTTATTTAGAACCACAACTTGATCAATAAAGTATCAAATCACTACCTCATAAGTTCTGCACTTTTCATTTTATAAATTGACACACTGTAGACAATAATTCCAAAGACATGTTTTCACATTCAGGTTTGGCTAGGGAAGGTTTATTCTAACATTTCACCAATTTAACCAACATCATCAACTCGTACGAAATAATCTAGCAAATTAATAAAATAAACTAAGTCTATTTTGAATTTTGATTAAACAGACAAGTAAATTATTTTAGGTGAAACAAAAATTAAAATATTGATGATTTTTATTATTTAAAGTAAATAAAGGCGTCTGGTTGTTATTATGATTAAATGAGGCTTGATTGTGAAACTGAGTAAGTGATGACTTATTTAAATTGATAAGAACTAAGTGAATGATTTCAAATTAAGATTTTGAGAGATTATGGTATCGATTCAATGCATTGGTCTAATGATTAGAGGTTCTGATGAGATTTTTTTTAACAACTAATTTTAATTTTCAGCAAGTATATTCGTGTGTAGTAGATAAGATGATAAAACGAACTGGATTTGATGTGCCAACTGTCAATTTGTGTTAAAAGAGTAAGGTCAGATTGAAAATTTTAACCCTTGAGCTCGTGTTGGTACAGTCCGTTCAATCCGTTAATTTGACGGACCAAAATATGGGTCAACTCATCCCAGCCCATTGACCCACTTCAAAAAAAATATTAATTTTTTTAATATATTTTTTAAAGGTATAAATATATAATAGTATTGTAATTTAAATCATTAACACTTATAAATTAAGTTTCAATTATTAATTATAATAGTGTAATTTAACATGGAAATGTAATAATTATTTTAATTTATCTAATTAAAGACATTAACTAATCAATTAAAAGTTCAGAAAAGATTTTATACAATTAGATATGCCTTTAATATTCATTTATATGTATATATAAACAAATTTTAAACACAAAAAAAATTGAAAATTAATTAAAAAAAATAGTGACGGCCCAGCCCGACCCGACCCATTTTTTACGGACCACTAACGGGGCGAGCTAGCCCATTTTGCCACCTATAGTAATAGTATCAACAAATGTTGTATTGACAAGAATTTGTTAAAATGATCCACTATTTATCTTTAGATTCAATGAAATAATGGCTTTAAGAAGAGACTTTGATCATAGAAATGGGTAAATTGTGATTTGAGAAAACATATTATTATGACGGGCCAATCTATGTTGAAGGTTAAGACAGATTGACTTGGACCGAAGGTCGACACGAGCCCCAATTTGTCTAAGTCGTCCCAAGTTGTAATTTGACTGAGTTGGCCCTTGCTGAAATTTGGTTGAATTTAGCCAAGTTTGCCTCGGCCAAATTTCGATCGAGTTGGTCCTGATTGAATTTCAGTCGAGTCAGTATCAACCAAATTTCAGCCGAGTTGGTCCTTGCCGAATTTCACTAGACCCAAGTTGAATTTCGACTGGATTTAGCCGAGTCGGTCTCAGAGGAAAATTTGTCGAGCCGACCCCATCTGAAATTCAACCGAGTCGACCTAGGCTGAATTTCAGTCGAGCCACCAACCAAAATCTGGCGGGGTTGACCCTGGTTGAAATTTGACCAAGTCTTCCCTAACCCAAATTCGACCCCACCCTTACTCAAATGATGATATAGGTGGGCCCAGATCGAAGGTCGAGATTGGTCGAATTGAGTTGATGGTTGAGATTGGCCAACCTAGCTCGAAGGTCGACATTAGTGCAATTCGGGCCAAAGGTCGAGACTGGTCAACCCTTCTTAGGTTGAAGTTTGACTTGGGTCAATTCAGGCTGAAGTTCGAGATGGGTCGACTTGGACTGAAAGTCAAGATGGCCCGACCCAAGTTAAAGGTCGATCCTGACCAGATTGGTTGACGGTCGATCTTGACAAATTTGGCTAAAAGTCAAGATAAACTTATTCAAACTGGAAGTCAAGATGAGCCAGTTTAAATCGAAGGTTTGATGATATATTTAAAAAAGTTAACATTTTTTCATATTTAAAAATAAAGTCCATAGATTGATCATAATCTTCAAGACTTTTATGAGCATTTTCGTCTTGTGGACCTTTTCAGTAAGAGACTTTTTGACCTTGAGATTTTTTTTCTGTCCCAACCCACATAGGTCTATGGGATTGACCAAAATGACATCTTTTACTTGAACTAAAGAGCTCTAACAAGTTCTTTTACTTGAAACAAGAAGAAGATATACACATGAATAACATGATTGTTGTAGCTCAAATTGTATACGGTGTATTAAATTTATAACATGTATAAGTAAGACTGCTTGTGTAAATAACAATATGCATCTTTTATTTAATCCATACATATATAATATATAAAGTCTGTTTGACATTTTGTTGGCACTATCACCAGGTACACACATATAGTTATAAAAACCAACGACAACAAGAAAACACAAGTATAAAACAAAACACACTGAAGACATAGATATTGGTAATTATTAATTTTGGTATATGCATGGATAGGTTATTAGATTGTCATGCCCTTAAACTTTTTCTCAGCCTCCTTATGATCGATGACTCCATAATCAGGACGTCTCCCATCACTGAAATTAAAGAGTGGTCGTTGCGATGAAAATCTCGAGTTTCCTTTCGCTGGAGTTTCAGGCGCTTTCGTCGCAATCTTTTTTAGCTTTTCAGTTTCATCAACTAGATTCATGTTCTTCTCATTCCCATTTACCACTGCAGCTTCTTTCTTCAACAACTCTAAGGCCTCGTTAATATCATTCATGGGCTTACTTAGCGGAGTCCCTTTTCTTGGAGTTTCGATGGTTTTAGGCCCAACCAGCTTGTTCCGTTCTTTGTTGTTGGGATAATTACCATACCCACCATAATCGTGTCCAGTTGGACTTGCTCCTCCAACACCATACCCATCGTTATACACAGGAATCTCAGTGGACTTGGGTTTGGGCCCTTTGCTATAATTACCGTAGTCACCGCCATATCCATCATTGTAAACAGGACTCTCGATGGGCTTAGGTGTGGATCTTTCTTTGCCGTTGTCAGTACCATAATTATCACCATATCCATTATTATGAAAAGGAATACCAGTGGACTTGGGCTTGTACCCTTCTTTGTTGTTGTAGCTTCCATAGTCAGCACCATATCTATCATTATAAACAGAAGAGTCACTGGGCTTGGGCTTGGGATTGTATCCTTCTCTGTTATTGTAGTCTCCATAGTCAGCACCATATCCATCATTGTAAACAGGAGTGCCACTGGGCTTAGCACCATATCCATCATTATAAACGGGTACAACAGTGGACTTAGGCTTGTACCTTTCTTTGTTGTTGTAGTCCCCGTCATCAGTACCATATCCATCATGATAAACTGGACTAAAAGTGGGCTTGGGCCTGTACCTTTCTTTGTTGTTGTAGTCTCCATAGTCAGCACCATATCCGTCGTTATAAACAGGATTGAAAGTGGGCTTGGACTTGTACCTTTCTTTATTGTTGTAGTCTCCATAGTCAGCACCGTACCCATCGTTATAAGCAGGACCGGAGGTGGGCTTGGACTTGTACCTTTCTTTGTTGTTGTAGTCACCATTGTCAGTGCCATAACCATCAGCATAAACCGGAGTGGAAGCGGGCTTGGGCTTGTACTTTTCTTTGGTACCGTAGTCTCCGTGGTCAGCATAATAATCGGGAGTAGTTTTGATGTTGGGCTTGGTGACATAAGGTATGGGCTGGGAGGAGTGGCCCGAGTGAGGTAAAGTAACGGGAATGGAGCTTGGAGGAGGATCAACATAAGCTCGATGAGCAGGGTTTGTTCCACGTTCATGCTTCCATTCATCATCACTCTCGTACTCATAGGGCCTCCTACCAACTGGAACTAATTTTTTCTTCCCAACGTACTCATCAGAGTAACCATCACCACTGTTATATTTGGGGACGAAAGGAGAAAACGGCTTTGTCACAGTTTCACTTCTCACACTACTGCTAGTGTTGTAGGTGGATATGGTAGCGCTTTGGTACCTGTAGAAAAGAGCCATGCCTCTCTCCTTTGCTTTTTAACTTAAATCTCCTGCAACTTCCCCTTTTATATAAGGAAATAAAGATGCTTAAACTTTGCGTTTCGACTAAGCCCAGTACCGTTGTCTCCAACTAAAATAGCTAAAGACATGAATGCAGAAAATTCAAACTTATCATGCTTAAGATAAGAGAATCATATGCTACTTTAGTCGCAATTATGACTTGTGTGGATTTTATTCATGTTCTTACTACATTCACTATATATATTTATATGCCGCGTGTGAAACTGAAGAAGAATCGTATTCGATGGTAGTGGATGGAGGGTTGAATTAATTCCACTGGTTTTAGTGACTAGCATTGTTTTCCTACTACGTAAATCAACATTGGAATCCGACGTAAAGAGAATCAAGTAAAGCGGAAAAACCACTACAAAAAAGGAGAATGTGAATGGATTTCATTTTAGGAGAAGAATCTGTGCAAATCTACACTTCAATCACAATAAAATATGGAAGTGTATTATAACGATTAAGCCTGCAAGCCTTGCTGAGAAATCAATCAAAAGAATAATTGAGCAAGATAAGTAAAGGGTAACTTCATAACTCAATAACAATACGAAGAGAATCATTAGTATATTTTACTTGTTTTATGAAAAAAGAATGGAACCCTGAAAAAAAAATCTATAAAGGGTAACGATTTAAATTCCAAAATGATAGATTAGTGTGGAAAGAATTTAAGCACATGAATATCTAAACATAATAAATATCCTAAATAATTCCACCCTCCAAATTAAACTTTCTAACAAATTTTCCTGGTTATTTATAAATATACAAAAAATTCTTAATTCGTAATCTGGAACTATAATATGTGTTCAAATCCCCTCCCTGAGGTATTAACATATATGTCGTGACATATGATATGAGTGATGGAAAAGGATTTTCCAGCCTTAAAACCTCCATGTTGTAGCATCTGTGGCACAATGGGGACATTTGCAATGGTGAAGTCCGACAAAGTAGCAATAAATTAACACTCCACAACACTTTTTTTTATCTCCACAACACCACTTAGTTCCTCACATGCAAATCCCGTTTCAAAAAGGAAGACCAGGAAGAAATCCACAAGCACATGATTTTCGTATAGAAGAAATCCACGATCACATGATTTTCATATATATTTTCTTTCAAGTATTCTCTTCCATTATTATTTTTGTTGACTGCCAATACAACTCTTATTCTCTTATGAAAATATGACTAGTACATCTTTTTCACCCTCTTCACATTTACAATTATGTGTTTAATACATCTTTCTATTATCTTTCAATGATCAACCTCCTCTCCATCATAACTATTCCTAGGCTTTATGCCATTGACAACTCTCAACAACTCAACTCATGTTATTCAGTCTCAAAAAGTAAGAGAAATAGTGATAAATAATATGAAACACAGAACGAGACAACAATGGTTGATAAACACAAACACCATTAAAAAAATTGCAACTTGATTCATGTATCCCGTTAAGATAGAAACTTCAATCATCCTGTTTCTAATTACAAGGTTTACAACTTTATCAATCATATGCATCAATCTTAAAAATTTGCAAAAATTTGCATGTTCTAAAATTGGCATAATTCTGCAAACAAGTTTTCTTCTTGGGTGGCCAAGAAAAGGTTACTTGGTATTAGTATTTTCGTTACAAAAAGGTAACGAATCATTCAATAGGCATTCGAGCAACCACCCTGGGAAGTCTTTTTCATCCTCAGTTCCATCTAGATGGGTTAACTTTTTCCCCCATTGACCTCCATGGCTTCCCTCAGTAATAATGGAAACAAAAGAAATGTCTGAAAATTCAAATGCATTAGTGTCACAACTTCCATCGATGCTTGAAGGTGTATGATTTCTGATACCAATATCTTTTCCAGGTACTAACTCCCCATTACTAGGGGCTGCACATTCCATCCTTTGCTTTCTTTTTCTCAGCCAATCACCGAAGAGCCCTTTCAGTGTTTCTTGACCCATGTTAACCTGTTGAGTAAGGTAAGAATCAAAACTGCATCCTCATATATAATGAAACAAGCAAACACTAACACAAGGTGGTTGAAAGCAAATTATATGCAACTATTTTCACAATGGAATTTTATGCAAAAAATGCAAAAAATTACATAAGCATACAATAGAATACCTCCCAGTTATCCACTGGGGTTGCTTTTTCCAATAAACGTTGGTTACATTTCTTTATGTTATTTGTACCACTAACTGGTTTATGGATGAGTGCTCTTGGGGTAGTCGGTCTGGCCCTGAACCTACGTGCTTATGACTTCGTTTCTCAAGAAATCCGCGCAGCGGAAGATCCTGAATTTGAGACTTTCTACACAAAAAATATTCTCTTAAACGAAGGTATTCGTGCGTGGATGGCAG
>Ga0209589_1010571_pt1 | contig 13399 bp, 12 predicted proteins | sample CowpeawhiteBW_FD_187525 | JGI IMG/M metagenome (GOLD analysis project Ga0209589, IMG submission 187525) | Root nodule microbial communities of legume samples collected from California USA - Cow pea white BW (SPAdes) (version 2) | ecosystem: Host-associated > Plants > Roots > Nodule | place: USA...
CACTATTTTTTTGTTGGTTTTTTGTTAATTTAAATTTTCTTATATCTAATTTTTAGCAACATTAACATATAGTTATTTTATTATTTAATTAGTTTTTAAATTTTATTTGTGAACATTAAATAAAATATTAAATACACATGTACAATATTTATGGGCACTTTTGTCTTTTAAAGAAAATAAAGTTGTATTAATGGTTATTAGGTCAGGTTTTATTTAATATTACACTTATCTATGTACTTTTGTAGGATCCAATGTATATTAATTATCCTTAACCAGTGTCCTTAGGGCACTGGTTAGCAAGACCCTTTAATATTTTATTTATTTATGTACTTTTGTAGGATTCAATGTATATTAGTTATCTTTAACGAGTGTCCTTAGGAAATTTGTTAGCAAGACCGTAATCATCTTGGTGAAACAAGACTCGAGCCATTCTTTGAAGAAAAAAGTTACTTTGACACTACTATTCCCAAATAACTACCATTTGACACCAACTTTTTCTAATAAAATATTATTATTTAAATAAAATATTAATTTATATGAGTGTCAAGTCAAATGAGAGTATTGGTGTCAAACTACCACCGTCCTTCTTTGAAATGAAAGTGTGCATTTTTTTAAACCATCAAAGGGAAACAAGTGAAATGATTGGGTTATAATAATTTCTATAGTGAGAAACATATTCCATAATTTTACATGAACAACGAACATACCACAAGAGGTGACATAAACCAGTTTCTCCCACTGAAAACCAAATTTGAAGTTGAACTGAAGCATTTCAAACTAAGGTCACCAAGACGAAGTTACAATTTTGATGATTTTTTTAAGAAATTCGTAAAAAGACATAATACTAATGAGATATAAGATATAAACTTAGACTAATATTTCCATATATAATAACTTGTATATGGAAGATAAAGTGGTGATAATTCCATAATCTAAACCCATGGAATATTCGTCAATTGGTGATGCCAAACAAAATGTAAGGACTAAAGTGTGACTGAACATGTGCACTTATTTTGTAAAACCAGTAACAAACACAAACTAAACTGGTGGATGCTGTTGAATTTGGATAACGTGGCCCAATCTTCCAAAATAACCGGATATGCATGTAAGCAAATCTGCACACACACTACACATTACACACATCGCTGGTTGCTCTCTGCTTCTTCTGTACGACATAACAAAATACACACACAAGACAACCTTGAATTACCAAGTACGTAAATTCCCATTTTCTCCCCGGAAAAAATGGCAGCCTCCGCCGGCGGCCAGATAACGGTGTCCTCAACGGTGCAGTTGCATGGAATGGGGTGTGGTCGGAACTGGAAGGTTGTCAAGTTTTGCAATGGTGAACTCATGGGACGTAAGCTTCACTTAAAAACTGCTTACTCTAAGAATCTCAATCCTCAACACCATATATGCATGTCTCTCGCAACCGACCTATTATCCACTGAATCCAAGGTTTACCTTACTCCTTTTATATCCTTCTCTTCTACCACGAATTCTATAATTCATTCACATACTTTTGATTTTCACTAATCTTTACGTTTCACATCATTTTCTGCAAACAAACTGTTGGAAAAAATCACGCACTAAAAATAATAACCTCTTCGAAGTACACCCACAGAAAAAATAAATAAAAGTACACAAGAAATTTAAGCACCTCAGGCCTACATCCACAAACACTCAACAAAAATTTTTTATGGATCAAAATTGCAAACCTTTTATAGTGTAATTTTTCTGGCAAAAATTGCAAACCTTCCAATGACAGATAACTATCCAAGCCTTACCAAAGTCCCCCATACACCCAAGAATTGCTACTCTCTTCTTTATATTATTCAATGTGGAACTTTGGTGAATACTCACTTGAGAACCAACACAAACGAGGTCAAACATGTCAACAAAAATTTAGATTCTTGTTAAGGTAGAAGGGATACAAGAGTGTTAGGGAAATAGCTTGAATGCCAATAAACTTTCTTGCCTAGGATTTGTTGTTTCGAACGTGGTTCATATACACCATAACCACGAGCTTACTTTGTCAGAAACAAACATTCATAAAGTTGAAGCCAGTTGTTCAATATATATATTGGCCCATGCATGCTGCAATTGGATACTTAGGTCCACCACATCACCAATATAACGTAACGGGACTCATTTTTTTTTGTTCCTTTATTTATTTATTTATGTGGATATAAAACCAATTTGACATTCATTTTAAATTTAATCTATTTAGATCCGATCGACTAGAATTTGTTGCTTAACTCACTTGAAAAATAAGAATCATACATTAAGTTTTGAAGTTAGTGTATATAGCATTATTGAGTTTTGAAGAAGATGAATGGGGTAGTGCAGTTGAGAGACTTAGAAATGGAAAGAAGAAACGCAAGAACAGTGTTGGCAGTAATACTTGGTGGAGGAGCTGGAACCCGTCTCTTCCCTCTCACTAAGCGACGAGCCAAGCCTGCTGTAAGTTTATTTCCCTTTAATTTACCATTTTTATACTTATTCTATCAACTATGAACATAATGGTGCATAACTAAAAATTGAACTCTTGAGTGTTACATATAAATTTATAGCTGAGGAGTTTGGTATGGTATAGGTTCCTATTGGAGGTGCTTACAGGCTGATTGATGTGCCAATGAGTAACTGCATCAACAGTGGTATCAACAAGGTCTACATTCTAACTCAGTTTAACTCAGCCTCACTCAACAGGCACATTGCACGTGCTTACAACTCTGGTAATGGAGTCACCTTTGGAGATGGCTACGTAGAGGTATCTGCCATCATGTTTCATCTTTTACTTCTTCTTAGTCATCTTCAAAAATAGAGTTCCTGAAAGGTTCTTAAACAGTGCATGCTCTCTTTCAGGTTCTTGCAGCAACCCAAACCCCAGGGGAGGCAGGTAAAAAGTGGTTTCAAGGTACTGCTGATGCTGTGCGTCAGTTCCACTGGCTCTTTGAGGTATTAAGTTACACTCATTCATGTAACTACAACATTTAGACTCAGATCGTGTTTGCTTCAGCGTTGAAAAATTTATTCATAACACCGAAGCATTAGATGCTTCTCATATGACATGAATTTTTTATCTTTTAATTGATTTTGGAAACTAAACAGATGCTGATTCTGTATTAGAAAATCAATTCTAACCAATTCTACATTATTTTGACACATAATCATATATATGTAGAATTAATCTCCTTTTCTATGATGAAATTCGTTGTGTAAGTTTACTTGTTTGGCTGTTGTAGGATCCAAGAAGCAAGGGCATTGAGGATGTGTTGATTCTTTCTGGGGATCACCTCTATCGAATGGATTATATGGACTTTGTTAAAGTAAGGCGCTGTGCCATAAAACCAAATAATTTTCCCCCCTTTCAATTCAGTTGATGCAATCAAATTATTGACTCTCAGATGTTTGGACTCATTTTCATATGCAGAATCATCGGGAGAGTGGTGCAGATATCACTCTTTCATGTCTGCCAATGGACGACAGGTAGGTTGCTTGCATCACACATTCTACCTTTCCAATTATTTCAACATAGAACTTAGTGCAAATGTGTTGATTAATAGGCTGTCGTAAGGGTTTGGTGGACAATGAATTCTTATTCAAAGTTAGTAGTATTCATGTGATTCTTTATATCGGCAACTGGTAAAACAGAAAGATTGATGAAAGAATCAAAAGAAGTCATACAATTGATAAAAGAATAGTTAACAAAAATTTTATTTGTTTGAGTGAACAGAGTTGTCAACCATGACTATTTAAGGTTGATGTAATCACTTAGATCTTGTAAGTACAGAGCGTTGAGAAATTATTTGAAAGTGTGTTTTAATCCAAACTCATGGTATCATCTCGAAAAGATGAATCCATCAACAAATATTAGTGTCTTCAAGAGGTGACACATTTGGAAGAAGTACTAAAAGAGGAGGAAACCCCTCTAGAAGAGGAAATAATGGGATCAAACAAATCATAAAGAAAAAGACTATTGGAATAAAGGCAAATCACAGTGTTATAAATGCAAAAGATTTAGGTATGTTCAAGAGGATTTCCATTTTGGAAATCAATATCACAATTCATTTGGTGAAGCGGGAAATGGTGAAGGAACCTTGTTCTTTATTTGCAAAAGACAACTCAAGAGCATAAAAACTATGGTATTTGAATAACGATTGCGATAACCATATAGCCGAAGATAGAGAAACTTTTATTAATCTGAATTCTTCATTTACCTAAAACATTAAATTAATTGATGAAGAGTATGTTGAAGTAGAAGGCAAAGTTAGAATTGGAGTTGCAACAAAGCAGTGAGGTAAGGTAATTCATTATACTTTTTATGTGCCAAACTTAAATGAAAATCTGTTGAACATTGAACAACTTTTGCAGCATGGTTATTCTCATTTGATTTGAGAATTGAGAGTTCAAAACTTTGTATCCAAAAGGAATAATTTTTGTTGTGATGAAAAGGACAAATAAGAGATGTTTCATACTTTCTCTTAGTTATGAGAGAAAACTCAACTTAATGTTAGAGAAGAAAATGACTATCATCTATGACACAACACAATATACTTGAAATGTTAAATTACAATGACCTTATGTTTATGGGATATATCGTGTTGTCGAGTTTCTTTTAGTTGTATGATCAAGATGTTCAATCTTCTGTGAGAACATGTGCGTTGAAATCTTACATTCATTAGATATATGGCTAATTAATAATAATATATAAAAGAGTGGAAATCTTACATTACCAAATTAGTTTTGAAAGATTAAGTTTCACTTTCTTAAGATTGCCAAATACTTTCTTAAGAGAATACGGGATTTAAACTATCCACGATCGAGAAGAAAACTTGAGTATGTGAAGAACATGTGCTTGTTTAAAATCAGCATCAAAATTCCCAAAGACAGGAGTAGAAGCCAAGGAAGTATTAGAATTGGTGCACAAAATGTATATGGTCCAATGAGTAGCCTTTCTAATGCTCAAAAATAGGTATATTATCATATTTATTAATGACTTGAGTTGACTCACATGACATGATGAGAAACAAAGTTGTTTGGAAGAAGACACCATTTGAATCATATAGTTAAAGAAAGCCTTCCGCTAACCATCTTAAAAAAAATATAGTAAAGTTCTCAACCAAAAGAGAACAAGGCCTAAAGAACCAATTGTGAGATTTGTTACACTTTTGTATCAAAGGACTATATTTACCACTTAAAGTAAAAGGTAATGATTAGTTGCAATATTTGATTAGACGAATTTTTGGAATTGACAAAACAGAGAGGAGGGGAAAACAGTTTCAACAACTACTTTTACAGCAAAATTCGAACACCTAAGAAATGAAGAATTAACTTCGAATACACGAAGGTGTAATTATTTTGGAACCATAAATTTTTTAAGAGGCAATTAAAGAAAAAGGTGGGGGTAAGGTAATGCAAAAAGAAAGTGAGGTGATTGAAAAGAACAACACATAGAAGTTGTCAGAGAAGCCAAGTAACAAAGAAACTGTTGGTGTGAAAATGAGTAAATAAAGGAAAATATAACCAATCAATTTCATTTTATTTTTCTTTAGCATTGTTACGACTAAAACCCACAAAGAAAAATCAATCCAAAACAATAGCTGAGTCAACAATTTCAATCAATAATTAAGCTTAATGATATTTATTGTATATTAATGCTCTAAACTCTTCTGTGCAACGATGACAGCCGTGCCTCAGATTTTGGTCTGATGAAGATAGACAACAAAGGAAGGATCCTTTCATTTAGTGAAAAGCCTAAAGGAGAAGAGTTGAAATCAATGGTACACTTTATGTTTATTATAGTAATCACTCCCGAAAAGTTCCAACAGTTAGAACCACTGCTAATACGTTCTGCCTTATAATTTAGAAAGTGGATACAACCGTTTTGGGCCTTTCGAAGGATGAGGCTCAAAAGAAGCCATACATTGCTTCCATGGGAGTGTACGTCTTCAAGAAAGAAATCCTTCTTAATCTACTAAGGTACTGACCAATATCTAGCTAAACGTTTGGCTTTTTCCTGTGGTTCACTTCTTCTATTAATATATTCAATAAAAATACAGAAATATGCACTGAGAATAAATTGATCTTGTTGCAAAGCTTGATTGTTAAGTGCTACAAATTACTTTAATTTAGATGGCGCTTTCCCACTGCAAACGACTTCGGATCAGAGGTTATTCCTGCTTCAGCTAGAGAATATTATATGAAGGTATGAATGAAAAAATCATTGCATAGGAATCTTTTCTGCTTATTATTTACCTATGCTGTGACAATCTCTGTGTGCAGGCTTATCTCTTCAATGATTATTGGGAAGACATAGGGACCATCAGATCATTCTTTGAGGCAAATCTTGCCCTCACTGAGCATGTGAGTGTCAAATCACCTTGTTGAGCTTCAATGACTTGAATTTGTTGAATTCATTAGTTATTTGTGGGAGGTATGCTATATGTGAACATAAGAAATGAATTGAACTGTTAAATTGAAATAATTAACAGCAAAAAAAAAATTCATTTAATCCTTTCAAATTTCATGTCATAGAACTATTTTCCTTGTTCAATGATTGAGATCCAAAATCTTTCTTGCCTAGAAAAGCTTACTTCTGTAATTTTTCAGCCCCCCAGGTTTAGCTTCTACGATGCAGCAAAACCAATGTACACATCCAGGAGAAACTTACCACCATCAAAGATTGACAATAGCAAGGTCAGTTCTTCAAAATTGCTCGTGATGAATTTTGTTGGTAATTCAAACAAGACGTGCCAAAGCCTTACTGCATGGAGAAGAGTGAACTTAATTTGTTAGGCATACAGCAAAAACAATTATTTAACATACTGTTGCATGCCTATATTATCACATGCAGAATGCTGTACCTACAAGTATGGAGGAATTCATGTGTTTAGATGTTCAACAATTATTTTACTTACCTGTTGTATCCCCATCCCCACACCAGAAAACCACCTCTTTTCTGCTTTTAAATATCAACCATAACATTGTTATTTGTCCTTTCATGCAGATTGTTGATTCAATCATATCACACGGAAGCTTCTTGAATAATTCCTTGATAGAGCATAGTGTTGTTGGAATCAGATCCAGAATAAACTCAAATGTTCATCTAAAGGTTTGGTGCACCAATTCTACCATCTAACCATGTCTGTTTAAAAAATTATAGAAGATGACGATGCATATTGTTATAAACATTGCCATATATACATACTTTGTTGCTATTGTGCATCAAGTCTCAAATTTATAGGTTAACATTCAAATTTTTTGTTCCGCAGAAATATAATTGTATTTATGGTAGAACATAAATTTGGTATTTTTCTTAGGTGCGCGCTCATCTAGTTCTATAACTTCTGGTGCGTTACACTTCTTTGCAGGATACGGTGATGCTTGGTGCTGATTTCTATGAAACCGATGCAGAAGTGGCAGAGCTCTTAGCTGAAGGAAGGGTTCCAATAGGAATAGGAGAAAATACAAAAATCAAGTATGCATTATAATGCTCACTATTTTAACCATTACTTCCTCACGCTTTACTCACTTCTCACATTTCTGCAGGGACTGTATCATTGACAAAAATGCTAGAATAGGAAAGAATGTTGTTATAGCAAACTCAGAGGTATGCTCTTGAGACTACTCTAAATATATATAGCATTACAAGAAGACTACGTGACACACATACCAATTGATAACCAACTTTATTTGGGGCTATGATGCTCCTAAAACTTTTTGTCAATTCACTAAATCACTGTATAAGAACTAATTAACCTCGCTTGAATTTTCTCTTACAACCCTCAAATAAGTGAGACAAACATTTTCTTTTTACTGGAACACCATGAAAATTCACAATAGTTTAAACTATAAATAAAATCATTTAGATATGCTGAAAAGTGTACTAAATCTGTCTTTAATTACTTACAGGGCATTAAAGAGGCTGATAGATCTTCAGAAGGGTTTTACATCCGTTCTGGGGTTACCGTTGTATTGAAAAACTCAGTAATTGAAGATGGACTCGTCATATAATAAATTCGCCCGCGATTTGTTTGCCCCGGTTTACCAAGAATTTGAGGATGGGAATGTTCTAATTTTTATGAATAATAATTTTGAAAAAAGAAAAAGCATTTAAAAACTAAATATCAATGTGCTGTCGAAATGATATATCTGGACAACTTTTCTGAGAATGTACTTATATATAATACTTATCAACCTCAGTTATACATTTTCACAGCAGTAAAATATGTACAGCTTTACATACCCAATTGCACTGAACTTTTCTAGATCGGGCTCCTTTAATGAGAAAAATCATTCACTTTTTCGGAATAAGAGTCGAAGTATGAAAAATAATGAAATGAGTTTAATGATGATGAGAAATGAGTATAGAATTTAAAGGATCACCTTTTCAGTGGTAGTTTGCATTGTAGCCATGTTGCACGCATCTCTTCGTGGTAGTCATTATTCCTTAACTGAACAGGAGGTTTTTGATATTGTACGTGAGTTCACCTGCCAAGAGTGTCAAAATCCCTTTTTGTCTCGTGAAAATAATAGTATTTTTTGAAAGGTTACCGAGAATCCTCCTTTAATTGCTGAACACACTGTGAAAGTTTCATTTAATTACCGAGAATTTCAATTAACTATATACATACTTAACCATTTTTCTTATCTCCAGTAGCTTGTTATTTTAATATTCTATAGTTCCCCACATGATGAAGATCATCCAGAATATAAAACGTTTCTAAAAGCGAGATAACTATGAAAATACAGTCAATTTGAGGCACACCGTATTTATATTAATAAGCTCAAGGTTTATGGAACAATAAGCTCTTCACAGTCAAACATCAACTCGTTTTCATATCTCTGCAGAACAAATCGCTCATCTGGAACAATAATGCTGGTAACACTACAATTGATGTCAGAAAAGGGCTTTCTACATGTTCGGCCTGCTCGATGAAGATAATCAACAGCAGTCCTTGGCAGATCAAAGTTGTAAATGTGAGACATTTCTGGAAGGTCAACCCCCCTAGCAGCTATATCTGTTGCTACAAGAAGATAGCCACCTCCTTTTCTAACCTCCTGAATCAAAGAAACAACACACTGTTGTTACCAACCATTTTCCCCTTCTCAATTTTAACTTGTCATATATTCACAAAATACACATTTTAATGCTACTGCCTCCGACAGACTTAGGAACTCTGACGAGAAGGTTTAAATAGAATTGAATTAAGAATTCGAAATCAAGTAAGTCTTAGGCAAACGACTGGGGTGACGCTTGAACTAAATTTTCCCCACTTGTAGTCAATGTTATCATCCTCAGCCAATACTCATCAAAGAGTTCCCTTAAATTTTGGTTCACTAATTTATTTGCCAAGGGCAAGGGAGTAATGTCAAGGATTCAAGGCTGAAGAGTGCTACCAACACACCTTTTAACACTTTTCAACACACTATTTCCTATCAATTGTAATTATGTGCGTCCCACTAGTTTGGGAGTAGGATCCGCCAAATGGAGAATGAGAGTCACATAGCAAGACTCACATGAATTTCTTCCAATAGGAAAGGAAAATGTGTTGCTACTATTCTTGCTAAGGTTTTATTAAAAATTAACTAGAATCCAAACTTATTTCGAACCAAGCTACAGTTTATTAGACTGAAGGATGACTGTTAAAATGAATTTAGATGCAGAATACAGTGGTAAAAAATGCACAGGGAACAGATGACTAGGGGTCTACCAAAAAATCTCCAATCAATATCAATCCACTGGATGGCACTTACCAACAGTGAAGCTGCTCGTGAATTGAAATTCATTTTGTCTTCAAGGAGGAGGACATCCAAATCACCTTGGTATGATGTCTTCAAAAAATCAATCAGAAGGGATGTTGATGGAGCCTTTCCAGCCTTTTTGGACTTCTCAGACTGCATAACAGAATATGTAATATTTAGTCGACAGATTTCACATAATACATGACCAAGTCTAACAGATATTAAATGTAGATATATGGGTTAATCATTTGAAGGGCACTAACTGTTAAGTAATGATCAATAGATGCAACCAAGTCCTATAAATATGAACTTTAAGCAGATTTACAGGGAAATTATCATAACAGAAGAAAGGACCTCATGAGAAAACCATAGTTATGCTAAATCTATAGTCTGTCACCCCAGGTGCTTGTATTTTGTCAAAATTAAGCAAGATTTGAATCAATGATCATCAACAATGCACTTACTCACAAAAGTGAACCTTGCAATTTAGAGGATCTTGATTCGAGAAACTGTTCAACAGCTCAAGCACTAATGACAATCACAAGTTCACAACTACTAGAATATAAATTGTCAAATGTACCAGCAGATAATAGTAATACAACATGGGAAAGTATTTTATCAAGGAATGATAATTATACAATTTATACAGTTTCTCATGCCTGGGACTACCCAAAAATTGTAAAGGAAAGTAAGGCATATATTAACGTAAAATGTTAAAATTTAAACTAAACTTCCTCTACTCCCAGATCGTTACCTATTGATTGCATAATCTCATTGATGCAAAATTGTTATTGCATAATCTAATTGAAGGAGGAAAAGAAAGTTCTTAGCATACCTGCTCAGCAACAAATATAATACCAGACTCAGGTGCATCAGATTGTAACAAGGATAACAGGGTTTGTAATTTTCTTTTGGTTTCACATCTCTGATAATTGAAGTAGCAAAAGAATTTAGTTAGTAGCAAAGATAAGTACTTAATAAACAAGTGACTAAAAGTTGAAATTTAAACAATTTTAAATACATCTTTCTAAGATCTATGGGGACAGGCAGATATGTTAACCAAGCATTGAAAGAGAAAGACGCACACATTTTTACATGGAGAATTAGAGATACACAAGGCTTATTTATTCAATAAACAATATTTCTTACTATAAATCTATGATATAGGCGAGATGGCATGGGCTCCACTGCACTGACATGAATATGGACCACATCTCTCTGCAAAACAAATAAAGAAGTCAGACAAAGTTTACGGTACCTGAAAGACAGACATACAATCGGACCAACATACCTTTGTCCATTTTTGCTGCACAGAGTCATGAATAAATCGGTTATGCTGTGGTATAGATGCACTGGCAAAGATTGTCTGACGGTTATTGCAAGATGAATATGAAGTCAAAATCTTTCGAAGAGAACTCACTTGCTTTGAAGAATTGAAAATACAGTCAACCTAAGCAGAAAACAATACAAAATAATAAGAAATAAATATTTATAAAGTTGATGAGGGGCAGAGAGAAGAACTGGTGTTGGCAATATATAATCTCAAGTCTTGTATTTTCATATTTCACAATTGGTAATTTCTAAAAGGTGTAATACTGTTTTCCACTTTCCACTCATGGTAATGTGAAATAATAAAATCTAATATGCTAAAAAACACTTTCGAACTACCTTTAACTTATTTCACTTAGCTGAGCCCTGATATACATATCTTTTTAAACCAATTATAGTTGGATGGTGGTGCGCAGTCATATTTATTACTTCTAAACCATGCAGAGACAACAAAAACAAGACATATCTGGAAATTTGCTTTTACATTTTACTAAAAAATGAAAGACTAGGTGACTTAAATTTGAAATTCAAAACTCTTGCCTCGTCAACAATCAGCACACGCACAGTTTCAAGCGAAAAAGTATGTCTTTCAAGCATTTGGCATAAACTCCCAACTGTTGCAACCACTATTGTTGGTGGCTCTGCCTGAAACCTGAGAAAGTTAAACGAGCAAAAAGGGTCTTTTCTATAAAACTTAATGATGCAAGCGACCAGTTAAGAGAATATAAAAATCAAAGTAAACGAAAGCAATGTTCAAAAGGAGCAGTCAGTCGTATATCATTCTCATGTCATATGTAAAAGTTTGGGATACATTTGAGTAAACAACTTAATTAAGCACTTTTTCAATAAGCTTTTGTCAAAGTGTTCATCCATAAACCAAAAGAGCTTATCTTGATAAGCTTTTCCATGAAGCTTATTGAAAAAAGTTAAACAGAGCTAAAGATAAGTCATAAGCCACTTCCATGAGAACAAATAAGCACTTCCAATGGAAAGAATTGATAATATTTAAAACATAAAATTATCTATACTACACTGTACAAGATGTAAGGACTAAATGGGCTTTTAGAATATTCAAACCATTTTCCTATAAAGGTCTAAGGTATAAAAAAAGACACACAAAACTAAAGGATTTGGTCATTGATGCCTAATCTGCAATGGTCAACACTAGGGGTGGGCATGGATTGGATTTTTAATGATCCAATCCACATCTATTTTAGATCCAAATAATTGGATTAGATTTTTGACCCAAATCCATAATTTTAGCAAAAGTAGTTTGGATTTTTTTAAAATCCAGATCCAAATATTTGGATCAAGTTCAAAATTCAGAATCCATTTTTTATAAAAGAAATTTAAATTGAATTTTTTAAAACTTGTGTCATTAAGGCCCGGATGACCCGGATGGACCCGAGGACCCGGACGACCCAGATGGGCTCGACGACCCGAACGGGCTCGACGACCTGGACGGGCTAGACAACCCGGACGGGCCCGACAACACGAACAGGCTCAACGACACGAACGGGCCGAACAACCCGAATGGGTCCGACAACCCGGATGGGCTAGACAAGCCAGACGACCCGGATAGACCCGTCCAAACAGTCCGGGTCATCGGGCCCGTCCGGGTCGCCAGGCCCATCTAGGTTGTCTGCCCCATTCGGGTCTTTGGGCCCGTTCGGTTCGTCGGGTCCGTTCGGGTCTCTGGGCCTGCCTAACCCGTTCGGGTCTTTGGGCTGCCTGACCTGTTTTCGTCAGTGGTCCCGCCTGGTTCGTGCGGGTCTTCGGGTCCGCGTGACCCTTTCAGGTCTTTGGGTCTGGCTGACCCGTTCGGTTCTTCAAGCCCGCTTGACCCGTTCAGGTCATCGGGCCTGCTTGGCCCGTTCGGATCTTCGAACCTGCCTAGCCCGTTCGGATCTTCGAACCTGCCTAGCCCGTTCGGATCTTCGAACCTGCCTGGCTCGTTCGGGTCTTCGGGCCCACCTGGCTCATCTGGTCATTGGGTCTGCCTGCCCCGTTCAGGTCATCGGGCTCACTCGAATTTTCCGGATCGTTGGGCCCATTCGGGTCATTAGGCCCACCTAGCCCGTTCATATCTTTAGGCTCGCCCAACCTCTTATGGTCGTCAGGCCTGCCCGATCCGTATAGGTCGTTGAGCAAGGCCCGTCCAAGTCTGAATTTAGCATAGTCCATCTCAACCTTTAATCTAACCCAACTAAAAATTTAAATTGAAAATTTGGATTGGATTTTTTGGATTATCCACATTTAAAAATCTTGATTTATAAAATGGATATCCAATCCATAAGATATATAAAATGTAAATTAGATTGAA
>Ga0209589_1010573_pt1 | contig 13396 bp, 7 predicted proteins | sample CowpeawhiteBW_FD_187525 | JGI IMG/M metagenome (GOLD analysis project Ga0209589, IMG submission 187525) | Root nodule microbial communities of legume samples collected from California USA - Cow pea white BW (SPAdes) (version 2) | ecosystem: Host-associated > Plants > Roots > Nodule | place: USA...
GACACTGACACCACTCTCAACCCAAAACCTTAAGGCAATGGGTTTATGGGTCTTTATTCTTATATAGTGCTCTACTTTCTCATTTCTGGTCAATGTGGGACTTAGACTCATACTTGGATTCCTAACACAAAGTCTATTAATACGTCTTTTAACGAGTTAATGGAAAATTGGGTTAAAATAGATCGAAATGACCTGTTTTGTCATTCTTAATCACTGACATGTATTTCGACTTGAAACATAAATTGTATATAAGATGATACTATTATAAGTTAATTGAGAGACAAAAAGTTATTCAGAGGAACAAAGTGAAGAAGAGCTTCAAAGCTTCAAGACTCTAGTTTTGATGATGTCCAAGAGAAGAATAATCACATATAGTAGTGTCAATAACTTAGTGTTGAGTTTAGAGATGTAAGCCAAGCTAGATGTCTTAATACTGTATTAATCACAAAAAAATTGATCAGAAGTATCCTTGTCGCTAAAAGAATACTATACTCTGATAAAACTGTCATATTAATCAATTAGAGTTACTAATGTAATTAACTATGTAAGTCTTCTCAATGGGTATTGAATTCAGTATCGAATTAATCGATTACATTAAAATGGTGTAATAAATTAATTGCGGCAGAAAACAATTTTGAAGAGTCCAACGTCTCTCTAAATTATTCACATGAATTCTCACAAAATATAAGAGAGGAAAAGAAATATTTGAGAGTTCTTGGAGCGTTCTTTACCGAGCACTAACCAATTTCATCTTCTTCATCAATATTTGTTCAAGATTGATTGGTGGAAAGATATTCTTGTTTGTCTTAGAATGATCATGTAAATTTGGCTTGATTTAAAGGTGTATTTGTTCCTTTGCTTTTGTTATTGATTTTCAATTATGTATCATTATGTAGGTGATGATGTTCTTGATGCAATTGAGTGTAGCATTGCATTGGGAATTATTTTTTGATAGGGTTGTTAAGGTCTTGATACCTTAGGGTTTAGAATTGTTGAGGATAACTTGTAATTCTTGTTAAACTCTTTGATATAGTGGAAATATTCTAGCTCAGGTTGCTAGAAGAAAATTGGACGTAGATTCGTGTAGAATCGAACCAGTATAAAATTCATTGTCTCTTTCTTTATCCTCTTTGCTTACTTACATGTATAAACTAAGTAGCTCATTTACTCTTTATTAATTGATTAAAGAAGATCTTGAAAGGCATTCTTGAAAGAAAAATGAATAAATTTTTGACATAATCAATTCCTCTTGTTTGTGAATATTAGTCTCATTTGTACTAACAACAAAAATATATTTGTGTCTTTTTGAAAACAGACATTTACGATCTTTTATTTAATATGATAATAAAATTTATAAACTTTCACGTTTATTCATATTTATTAGTATTACGTTATGGATTAAATATATTTTTGTCCTTAAATTTAAACGGATCGAAATTCATCTATATCTTAAACTTTAATACGCCAACCTGAAATATTTTTTACCATAAATTTAATATTATTGAGTTAAAATGACTACATCAATTTATTTTAAATTTTAAAACAAAAATATATTAAAATTTAGGATAAAAATAAATTTTAATATTAGGTAAAAGTTTAGAAACTAAATAATACTTACTATTTTTATTAATAAATGATATAAATATATAAGTAATTTACGATTTATTCGGACACCACATTTGTCGGTCTTCCAAAACAACATGAAGATGTTTGAGTTGAGCACACCTGAACGATCACGAAAACGAAACAATGAAAAAAAAACGTATCATACAAGTTAAATAGTTACAAATGCTAATCACAATTTTTGTGTGTGATTCATCGGTGTGCATGCTTTATGCATCAACCAATCAATATCTCTTGCTTTGAACTTAAAAAAACCATAGTCAAATTTCAAACTAAATTATCAATTTCAACCAATGTTTGAACATATAAAATTGAATTTATGACCAAAATTCATAAATTTTTTTAAAAATTCAACAAAATAATGTTATTAGAAAATAAATAACATTTACATAAAATAAATAATAAAAAAATATCAAATTATATGGTATATCATTATCCTATCATAAAACTTCACCTATAATCATTAATAATAAAAACAAGACATCATTGATTGAGATTGCATTTATTTTTAATGTTGTGATGTAATGATCTAAGGATGATTGAAGTGATAGGTTAAAAATATATCAAAAAAAGTGGCTCAAGATATCATTATCATTATTTAATTGTGTTGACAAAAGATGGAGATGAACATCTTGCTTGAATGAAGAGTTTTGATGATAATGACGACTTATGGAGAAGTGTGAAAAATTTAATGATGATTCATGGAGCAATGTTGAAGACTTAAAAAATGTTTAGATTCAAGAGATACATTGAAGACTTTAGATTTTAATAGTTTAGTTGTTAGTCTTGTAATTTGTGTATCTTATTTAAAATAGTTAAATTAGTAAGTTAAGAGTCAAAAGGCAAAACTCAAGCAGTAGACTACTGAGAGAATTTTAATTTTTGCAAAATTCACTAGAATAATCGATTATCTCAGGTGATAATCGATTAACTTAAAAAATTATTTTCTAGAAAAGTCTCTATGATAATCGATTATCAACAGTAGTTGTAACTTACTTTTTCATATTATTAGCCTAATTTCGAAAGTAGTTTCTATAAATGAAGGCGATTGTTCTCTTTAAAATATACAAAAGTTAGAGAAGTTTGAGTACTTAAGAGTTCTCTATGAAAAAACTTTTAAAACCTAATGTGGGTAGAACGATGACTTTCACAAAGTGGGTTCTTGTGTGATTGAGTGTTGTTGTTATTGCTAGAAGAAGTTGTTCATCATTTATGTCATTCATCTGAGGTGTTTATTCCTTGTGGATCCAAGAAAAGTGTTTCTTCATCTCTTGTTTGATTTTAGAGAGGTGTCTTCATCCTTTGTGAGACTCAAAAGAGATGTTCATCCCTTGTGTATTTCAAGGAGGTATCTATCATCTCTTATAACGTTAAGTATAAATTGTTCTTATTCATTCTTGTAAGCAATTTATTTTTAATATTTGAGTTAATATCTCTCTAGAGAGATTATCAACTAGACGTAGGGTCTTTTGATCCAAACGAGTACAAAGTACCTTATCCAATTTTTTCTATCCTACCCTTTTTATTTTATTGTGATTATTAACATAAAGGAAGGGAGTTTAATTTAACTTTGATATTAAAAAGGAAAAATTTTAAAAACACAATTTTATTACCAAACCAATTCACTGTCCACACACAAATATTCTACTGCACGATTTTAAGAATTTTTAGATTATAAATATATGTCAACCAATAATCATAATTTAATTGGTGTGATGTAAGTTAGATTTGATTAAACTAAAAAATCCATATATTGGTAGTTTAAAATTGTTACTCACTTAATTTTAGAATTGTAAGAGAGGGTCAAAGCCTCTAAATCAATCTAAGTTATCACAAGTTTCAGTGAAACTGAGTTAAAATAACTCCAAATTTTTTATTAAGACCAAAATCGAATGTGATACATATGAACTAGACTTGTTCACCAGGTTGTGATGAAAACAAAGTACACTTTGATGCAGCCCAATGATAACCCAACACAAGTAAAAAAATGGAATGGAAAAAATATACACAATCCATTCGGCTCTCCTTTCTCCCTCACTTCTTTTAACTCGATCAAAATTTCTCAATTCTAAAATTATAGGGTTTTCGATTTTCATCACTAGTCGCTCTGCATATTTAACACATGTCATGATCAACATATTAATATGATTACTTTTTTCATGGCTATTTCAGTAATATGGAATTTAGTTCCAATTTTTATATTAGAGAAAAAGTTGATCGAATAAAAAGGAATTTAAAATCTGCAAATCCTTGAAATTACATATGAGCTAATCCGTTTAACTTGTCGATATGCGGTAAACCACACCAAACTTATTTTGTTAAGCTCATGAATAAGAGTCATGTTAGATTGATCTACCAATGACATATGTTAATTCACGTATATAATACTTGTAAATGAAAATTTTAAATATCAAATTGATATGCATGTAAAACACATATACTAATGCTATGTTTGGATCAGGGTGGGATAAGAGACGAAGAGGAGGGAAAAAAAGAGTGAAGAGTAGAAGAAAGTAAAGTTATCTATTTCATTAAATTATTTCAATTTTAAAATAATTGTGTATAAGATAGAAGTGGATAAAAATATTATATATATATATATATATATATATATATATATATATATATATATATATATATATATATATAAATATAATATATATATATATATATATATATATATATATATATATATATATATATATATATATATATATATATCATTACAGTTATTACCTCAAATATTTTTTTTTCTATTTATTTTTTATCGTACTCTTTTCATATTTTTTTTTATTTAAATTCAAAATAAATGTAAACTATTGAAAGGAGGTCCACCTAAATTAATATATGTAAGCATCAGTCCTGTACAAATCATAAGTTGACTAACAAATTTGAGAAACTAATTATTTAAGTAAAAAAGTACTATTTTTAAAAATAAAAATTAATCTATTTTAATTTTATTTATAAAAACTTTTGTCAAGTTTGTCGATAATAATTCTATTTACTGAACCAAACACTGTAAATGATAATTCTAAATAATATTTAAATAAAAATTTAATAATCTCAAAAATCAATTATAGATATTCATTTTAAAACTTAAACTTCAAATAAACAAATTCAGTCCAAAATAACTTTAATTTTATTGAGTTTTTGTTGCCAGTGTTAGAGTTTTTTATTTTTTATTGCAGAACTGTATTCTTAGTTGGTCAAGTTCAATTTCAGTTCTGTACCAAAACTTACAATTTATCTTTATCAGCTCTACATGTTCTTGTCACAGTCAGTATCTCAAACTAATAACTTGAGTGGCACTAAAATCCTCCACCCACCATGCTTGAATTCCAAAGTATTGACTTCATGACAGTATCAAACTTAACTTCACTTGTTCCCTTCCACAGAAAAGGCAAAAATCTCAACCACATGTCCAAAAAATTTAGACATCTTATAATCACAAGGCACCGTTCTATGGTATTGGAATTACTATTTGAGTTTGCCTTTCAACAAAGTTTAGGAGTTCAAACCTTTACTGTTCCTTTCTGCATTAAGCATTCAACAGGATACTATACAGGTGCAAAGTCACATTCTTCCCCTATATATTCTCTGGTCATTGCATAGTTTGCTGAATAAATCATATTTACACAAACATATATTAACATGTTAATCTTATTAGCCCCTGGTTTGATGGTTAAATTTTCTTTGCAGGACTGTTGTGAGCTTCAACTTGCAATATTTTAAGCACAAAGAGAATCAGGGATAACTAATCCATCATACACGACAAGATACCCCAAGGTCTAAATCATCTCTTATGAAACTCAATTTAATCTTCAGGCTTCCATTACATTTATGAACTCACATTCATCTACATCTTTAGATTGTATTAAATAATAAGTTTATTATTTCAATTAAACATCAGAACAACTTGAACTACTACTGATCAGTATCTATGTTCCTGCTATACCTTGACCGAAAGAATATAGTTAGTTACAATTTGGTGGGTTCTTGGAACATTTATATACAGCAGACGCAGGCTGCTTGTATGCAGGAATGTCACTGGGATCAACAAAGCGAACTTCACCAGGTGAAAAAGACAAATCCCTGTGCCTGAAATTCAAAAAATTAAAAGTGATATCTAGAATTAAGAAGCCAAAATTATAGGCACTATGGCTTAAGCTTGGAACCATGCAGTTACCTTCGTAGGTCTAGTCCTATCAAACCAGCCTGAAGAATTGTCAAGTTATCAGAATCAGGCGAAACTATAATAACGGTGTCACCTGAGTACTGAGTTTCGAGAATCGACATAAGTTGTGTCACACGAACAAAAACATCTGCAACACTCTCGTTCGGAGTTCCATCATCAATAGGAGGAGGCTTTATGTTTGGAGATATACCATCTGACGCATACACCTGCACCATTTCAAGGTCTTACTCTATCATTTCATATGTTACCATGTGTGGGTGTGTGACGAACTATAGCTCATGAAAATTAACTAAAAAAATATCCAATGGTTTTTAAAGAAAAGATTAGAGGGATAAATCCTACTTCTGAAACAGATTCCAGTTTCTTTCCTTCATAAGCACCTAATCCACGGGCATCCAGAAAGCTGTATTCTGGAACTATATAGCTGAAATCAGAGAATTTTGCAACAATAGTGAGGCTTTCAAAGTTGTGATTATAGTTTAAAAATCAAATAGAGAAAAAAAAAAGAAGCAAACAAACAAACCTACGGGTAACTCCATTAACAGAAGCAATGATCTCTGCAGTCTGGTAAGCTCTTTGAGTTATAGCAGACCAGATCCAACATCCTTTGTCACATGCTCCCATTTCTTTCAAATCAAAAGCTGCTTTTATAGCCTGTTTTTTCCCTCTTTCAGATAAGCCATTATCCACTGAAGTCTTCTCCACGGGGTTGGTGTTGATAATTCCCATGCTCTCGAACTCAGACTCACCAGCTCTCACCAGAAAATACCTGCCCAAACCACAACCAACAGGGTAACATAACATATTTATTACTTATTACTATTCTCCGCAAATTAACACTTCATCACAAGAGAATCGGTCACGGGATTACCGGTTGGTGAGGCGTGGTGGGGGCATTTGGAAGAGGCCGCTGGCACCGGCCACCGGCTCTGTTACGAACAGAGAGGTTGCGAATGAGAGATTGAAATTGAAGGAGATGGTGAATGCGGTGGTGCTGAGGAGGTGGCGCCGCCGGAGGTGGACGTTTACGGGTTCCGGAGGAGGAGACGACGGTTGTGGTAGGGAAAGAGAAAGTGGTTCCCTCGTTCGATTTGGTGCCAACATTTTCTTCCTGGGTATTAATGGCGGAGGTTTACAACCTTATCAATACCAGCGTCAATAACAGACCACCACATCCAACCTAAATAAATTCAACTGATTTTCTTTTCCTTTCAGATAAATTCAATCTGAATTAATTTTCTAGTGTTATGTAACTAATTTTATAGATTTAATAATTAAAATTATGAATAATATTTTTAATATTTATAATGAGATAATTATTCTTTAATTTACTTATCTTTTTGTTAAAGGCTGCAAGGATTCCTACACAATTTCCAGAAAACTTTTTGTGAAAAGGTTTTTTTACGGTGTTTTAGTAGTCTCCTTATTTCATTTTTGAAAACTAGACCTTACAGACATTTTGATGTTGCAGTCTCTCGAGATGCAACTTTGATAATAAACACGTCAATAATTAAAAGTTCATATATTGCTATATTCATATATTTATACTATTCTAATGAATTTTTATTAGAATCATTCTTGTCTATGCATTTAAATAAGGTAAATTTAATTCGTGATTAGTCATTTGATTATTTATTTACGTAAATTTTACTATAAAATTGATATGTATTAAATCACTAACACAGAAAGGATTTTCATCCGTAAACTCCCGGCGTTAAAAATATGTGGAGTCATTTTTTAAATATTTAATTTGAATTGACGTTGGATTAATTTCCAACAAACCTTCTGATACGATCCTTATAAAATTGACGATCTTTTCGAATTTGAATAACTTCTCTAAAATAACAAAATATTTCGACTAGATATATCAAAATTTATAATTTTACAATTATAAAAAATGTGGAACAAGACATAGATAGAATATAGAATGCATCACAATCTAGTATATTGATAAGTAAAGAAAGATTCTCTTTGATAAGAACGTAAACAAAAATGATAGACACCATAGTCAAAGATAGATAAATATAGACGTCACAATCTAATCAAAGATTAAGTAAAGACACCACGATCAAGATTGATAAGTTCAAGAAAGATTCATTATAAAGACGCTCTGTTTGATAAGAACCAAATAATATTGACGCCACAAAGATTACAATCTTTGATAAGTTAAGGAAGGTTCGCTACAAAAATCCTAGTTCTTACAATTGTGGTAGACTTGATATTTAGAAGGCTTAAAAGATAAAAGATAAAAATGAAAAAATATATAAAATATATATATATATATATATATATATATAAAATATTAAACGAAATCAAAAAATAACAAAAAATGTTCAAAAATATAAAAAAATTTCAAAGATATCAAAAGATAAAATAAAATAAAAGAAGGATAAGCTGAATCATTTACATAATTAAATTTAATTATATAAATTATTCTTTAGTTGTATGATCTTTATGTCTCATGTCCTTTAAATGATAAAAACTCATCTTCAAGCTCTCCTTGTAGATATTCAGGAGATAGTCATCTATCATACTCTTCTTGATAAAAAAAAAATGGTCCTCAACTTGGTGTCACTTGAAGATTCTTTCACCATTGCATTGGATAAATAGATAGTTCTCTATTACCTTCATTTCTCGTTTAACATTGGCCTAAGGTCCAATAAACTTTAAATAACGTTGAACTACCGTATGGTCGACGTTAAATAGGAAATTAACATTTGATGTTTCGTACGCATTTTAGGCTTGTATTTGAGTTGTTTATATGGTTTGACACAATTTTGCTTTAATGTTAAGTCAAATATTATTATGAAACGCGTTTGAAATGTCAAATAAAGTCAACAAAATTTGATTAAAAGTATTAAATCTACGAATTTCGAAAGATGAATGACTAAATTGGTTCAAAATTTCGAGATGGACTAATTCTAAATTCACTGAAAGTTAAGAAAACAAAAACATATTTAACCCTTTATTTTATAATGATTTTAATTATTAAATTAAAATTATAATTTAACAATTTTATTCATTAAAATAACTTTTTATTTATCACGTTATCAAATAAGAGAAAAAATTTCACAAATTTTAACTCGAAATCTTTTACTTTTATCTCTCCATCCATCTTTGAAACCAACCGACACCTATCTCCTTAAATTTATTTGTGTCGTGGCCTAAATATAAAAACGGTCTAAATATAATAGTGTTAATGAAATAGATTTTGACATGAAAATAAAAACAAAATAATAAAGTTGATTCCTCTTTAGTCTCGTCGCTATCCTGATATGGTAAGAAATAAAGTCTTAAAAATTACTTGAACTAGTTTTTACGCACGGGTCGTTGTTCTTTTTATTTGATTTTTTATATTTATAACTAAAAACATAATATTTAAAGGCATGTGATGTGGCGATTGTCGGTCTGTCTCCTGTACTTAAGACAGGAAATTTGTCCACCATGTATTACATGTGTCTGTCTGGTGTCATTAGATATTTTTGGGGACTGTATCGAATCGTTGGAATGGAACCAAGTCAAAGAACGACCATCGCTGTTTTTCTCTTCTCTGTTTCACTGTTCTTTACTTGACCATTGCGTCACAAATCACATCTTACTTCAATTATTCCATTGCCTCTTATGCTTATGCATGCCATACCATATTAATTTCAATAATAAATAATATTATTAGTGTGTGTTTTTCATGTGGTGCTCAGAGCCTTCCTAGTCAGCTCCGACATATTTTTACCAAACATATTTTGTCTCCACAAACAACAACCACTCAAAATTATTTTCATTTGGAATAAAGGAGGAGTGAAAAAGAAAGTGAAATATATTTGTGTTGTGAATTATTAATTTAATACTTGTTTGCGTCATATTTCTAAAATTTTAAATCATTTTCATATTTACTAATTAAAGTGTTTCAATGTCTTTCATATCGTTGGTGATGAAACTCATTCGAAATTCGGCTTTTAGAGACCCGATTTCAATTCGGATTTAACCATTCAAATCATTACACAAAAACTTGAGATTCGTCTTCTTAAAAATCGAATTTCGACCTCATATCGCAAAATGTTTTGATCCAATTCCAGTAGAGATAAGCCGAAAAAATAGAATAAAAATCCCTCTCTAAAATTTGACCCTCCAAAAGTCAAATTACATGAATTTTATCACAGACAATGTAAAAAATAGATTGACAATTTGATTTCTAAGTGGTTAAATTCCCGCCTATTACAGTATTTCTATACAGTTTTAAAAAAATAAAGCTACAAAATATCGATTTAAAAACTATTTTAAAAAAAATACTTTTGTTGGAAAATTTTAAACAAATTTTAAAGAACAAAATGAAAATTAGAAAGAAGAAAAGAACAACGTTATCATTGGTATATTGGTTGAAATTTAATTATTATTCCGCCGAAATAAGATTGGTTGAAAACCGTGAAGATCAATGGAAAGTGTGTTTTTCATGTGGTGATGGAAAGCTGTTTGGAATGACAAGACAAACTAGGTAGTGACCAGTCAAATCTCATCTAAAGATTTTTTTTTTTTTTATAAAGTAATTGCGTGGAGAAAAAGTTAACAAAATCAAAAATTTAAAAATATACAAAAATAAAGTTACTTTGATTAAATTATATTTTTTATCCTTATTTTCGTAACAAAATATTAATTTGTTTCCTTAATTTTTTTATTTTAATTTGATTTCTATTTTAAGAAATTTGATGCAATCAAGTCCTTTTCTTGAGTGATATAGTAACGATGTTAAATAGGATGTCACATATCAGTTCCTGAATTTTTTGAAATTTTTTATTTCTTTTTTTCTTTTTTTAAAATAAAAATTTTGTCACGTGGCAGTGATAGTGTCACATGTCACTATTATGATAGGTGTCATTTTCCTATTCTCAATTTGGTCTCAGTATTTTAATTTTTGTCTCAATTTAGTCCAAACTTTTGAAAAAATTGTTCAATTTTATCCCTTTCCAAATTGAAATCAAATTCAATTTCTATATATATGTGCACAAATATTTCTATCAAATTTCAAGTATATATATTTAACAAGATTAAATTTATTTTAATTTATATTTTACATTAAATTTTATTTAAAATTATTTTAAAGTTATTAATAGAAAATCATGTTAATAACAAAAAAATTCATAAATTGTATTGATATTTTACTATATAATACTTTAATATTATTTTTTATTTGAATTTATATTTTAAATAATTGAATATTTTTTAAATGTGTAAAATTCAATAATTTCTATACAAATAATTTAGTTGGTGTAAAAATAACAATTATATAATTTTAGAAAAAATAATTAGTTTATGTAACAATAAAAACAAATAAATTTAAAATTTAAAAACAATTTTAAGTAAAACTGAATGTGAAACAAATTTCAATAAACTTAGTTTTGTTGAAAATATATAATAAAAATATCAATTTGAATAAAAAAATTCAAATTTAATAAAAATATTTGTATAACATTTATATAAAAGTTAATTTTTGTTTTAATGTGGAGGAAGACAAAATTGCACAATTTTTACAAAAATTAGGACTAAATTGAGACAAAAACTAATATACAGGGACCAAATTGAGAATGAGAAAATGACACCTGGCATATTAGTGACACGTGTCACTGTCACTGCTACGTGGCACGATGTCAATTTGACACGTGACAAATTTACAATTTTTAAAAAATATAAAATATAAAAAAAAGTTCAAAAAAATAAAAAAAATTCAGAAACTGACATGTGACACCCCGTATTTAACACCGTTACACCACTAACAAAATTGATTGCATCAAATTTCCCAAAATTAGGACCAAATTGAGATAAAAAAAATAAAGAAACCAAATTGATATTTTGCTACAAAGACGAAGACCAAAGATATAATTTAACCTAATTATAAATCACATTTATAATAAATTATAACATTTATTTAAACTTTTTTGTAATAAGTAAAATACTATTAATAATAGTAGATAATTATAGTAATAATTGTTCGATCTTTTCTATAGAATTAAAGAAAGATTTAATGTTAATAAGAAATGAATCTAACTGATAAATAAGAAATTGACAACTGTTTTATTCTAGAACTCTTTAGGTGATAAGTTTATATACTTTATCTGATGTTTAATTTTTTCAATTTTACTTAATATGAAACTTAAATTTATGTCTAAATTTTTAATAATGTTTAAATAGATTTTCTTAAAATAATTTTTTAGCTTATTTTTCACTTTTTCACTTACATTGTACTTATTTCTACAGGAGTACTAATTTATGTAGACAAAAAAAAAGTAGTTTATTTCCACTAATTTAAACAGAAAAACAACCATAAAAAGGCAGAAAAAAATACATTTGAGCTATCTAAGAACATAAAGTAAAAAAAAGAAAAGAAAAACAACATAAAAACAACATTTTACAAATTTAATTTAAGAATAACGTGAAAATAGATTATACTATATAACATAACTCACTATAATATAATTAATTATAATATAATAAATTATTATATAATATAATATTAAAATAAATTTTTCTAATAAAAAAATTCATATAGTAATAACAAAAAGTTATTAATTATTATACAATAATAATAATAATAATAAATAGTATTAAAATATATTTGTATAGTTATATGTGGAAAGCTACCGATCATTATTTATTTTTTTCTGTATTTCTTTTACGTTGTTTTGGAAGAGAAAGAACACAAATTCCGATGTGTATCAAATCAATCACTCTCGATCGTTGGGCAGGTGTAGAAGTCAAACGCACCTATATAATCTAGCCGTTGCTGTTATTAGTAAGAAGGGGGGTGTGCATATTTTTAACGTGTGCTTCTAAGATATTATTTAAATGCTATCAATGTTTTGTTGTTTTACAATTGACAAACGCTACACAAAATAGTATAGTCCCATCTCAATTAATTAGGGATGTCAAAATGGGCCGAGCCCGACGGGTCGGCCCACCAACCCGACCAAAAAAACATGGGCCGGGTCAGAAAAATCAGCCCGCCAATCCAAGACAACCCGGCCCGTCAAGCCCGCTAACCCGTCGGGCCAACCCGCGGGCCAAAACGGGCCAGCCCGCAACCCGTATGCCTTAATTAAAAAGCACGTGCAGGTGTGTGTTTAATTTTGGTGCTCTGCTCTCTCTGCCAGATTTCCCATTCCCCTCCATTTTCCTTTCTCTCTCTCACTACCATACCTATCCCATTTCTCCTCCACCCAAGACGCTGGCCAAGAACACGAACGAAGGCAGTGCAGCCCATTCATCACTTCGCGTCTCTCTTCCACCGTGACCTCCACCACTTCGCGTCTCTCCTCCACCGTGGCATCCACCACGTTGCTGGCCAGGAACACGAAGGGAGTGCAGCAGTGAGAGAACGCAGTGCAGGGAGAACACAAAGCCACCATCGAACTCCGATTCGCGGACGATTCCGACGGCCACGATCACCGCGAAGACAGGTTTTTGCGTTCTAGTTCCCTTTTTTTCGATTTGTAACCTAAATTTCTAATTTTTGTAACCCTAAAATTCGTTTCCCATAATTGGGGGTTATGGTCTATATCTGGTTGTTGTTGTTGCAATTTGCCCTTCTTT
>Ga0209589_1010574_pt1 | contig 13396 bp, 5 predicted proteins | sample CowpeawhiteBW_FD_187525 | JGI IMG/M metagenome (GOLD analysis project Ga0209589, IMG submission 187525) | Root nodule microbial communities of legume samples collected from California USA - Cow pea white BW (SPAdes) (version 2) | ecosystem: Host-associated > Plants > Roots > Nodule | place: USA...
TTTTTTTTTTTTTTTTTTCTATTTAATTACTAAAATACTCATGATTTACTCGTAAATTTTATAATAATATTTTTTTTTCTTGACTACAATAGAATAATAATGCTTTCATTTATGTTTGATGGATTAAATTAAAATAACAAACAAAAACTCATAAACAATCATATAAAATATCATAACACCATTTTTTAATTAAAAACACTTTAAAAAAATTGAACTTTTTTTTCTTGTATATTATTTTTCTTGTTAATGGTATCTTAACTCACTTGATATCAACAAAAGAGACGTAATAAAATATTTCTTAGGTTTTTTTTCTTTTCTAATGACATATAATTTCACATTTCTACTTGTTTTCGCACTAGATTTAACTCAAATAAAGGTTGGTTTGAATTGGAATTCATAAGAGACAGAAAATATAAAAGGAGTAGAAACTAGATTATTTAGATTTAAGAAAAATGACTAAAGAGTGATTCGAATAAAAGAAAAATTTGTGATTGATTTAATTGAGGTGAAAAGGGAAAAAATGAGAATTAATTGTGCATGAATTATTATTTTTTAAATATAAATAAATAAAACATATTTTTTAAAATTATATATATATATATATATATATATATATATAATATTTTATAAATGATGTTTGAAATATTTTTTACTTGAACATTTAAAAGGCGAGTTATATCAAAATATCATAACATTTAAAGTTGGATTTACATATATTTAATAAAATCATAATATGTTAGTAAAAGTAATGTAACAATCTTAAATTTAATAAAGTAAGAAATTTATACAATTATTGGAATAATAATAACAATTATATGTATAAAAAAAATTAAGATCAAAGCCATAATTCATTTTGATAAAAATTTAAAAAAAGATAACATCAAATTTTCTTAAGTATAAGAGTAATAGAGTTTACGAAAAATTATCAAATTTTATCAATTGAATTTTCTCCATCATACTAAGGAATCTTCCTTTCTAAGAACCAAAGTTTATTGTATTCTTCATCAAACCAAAGACTGCAAAAATGGAGTTAGGAGTCCCAACAAAAATGGAGTTAGGAGTCCCAATAAAAATTGACACACCCACATAATTAAAGGGAAGAGATCCTTAACTAAAAAAACTCTCTTAAGCTATCAAACTAAAGAAGAAGAAGGAACAACAATGTAAAATTGGATTTTATAATTAACCAACTAACCAGAAAATGCCCTATACTCTTACAAAAAGTCTTTCAAGGCCAGGGGAAGCATAATCCTTTTAGAAATGAGATCCAAAATTCCCCTACTCAACACATCTTTAGTAAAACAATATAGCAAAGAAGAAAGGAGATCCATTTTTCTAACCCTCTACCACAAGTGAAACCCCATTAACTCGGATTGAAAGATGAGCATATTACAAGATATGAAGAATCTAATTCAAGAAGCAATCATGGAAGCCAAAACAATGCAACACTTGAATTAAAAATTATCAATTTATGATGTCAAAAGTCTTGTAGAAGTCAATCTTAATAATCACACAACTGCCCTTGATCTTTTTAGAAAGAAGATTAATAGCCTTAGAAGTATAACATAGACGATCTTTAATAGTCCTTCACTTAATGGAGTCATTCTTATAAGGACAAACAATCTTATTCACAATCACATAAAATCTATTTGTTAAAATTTTTTTAATAATCTTGAAAGAAAAATTAGTTACTACTAAAATCAATCTTCACCAACAATCTTGGGAATAAGAGAGACAACATTAGAATTCATACTAAGAAATCCAACCATATTGAAAAACTTGTTGGATAGTTTGACAAACATCAACATCAACGATATCTCAAAAGGAATGATAGAAATATTTGACTATCAATTTAAATAAAAGAGAGTTATCTTCTCTATTTTTAAAATAAAAAATGGAATAGAAAACGCATGGGTCCGATACATGTAACGTCCCAAATAAATAGATAAAAACCCATTTAGTAAAACACCACATACATAATATCCGGAGGGTACGAAGATTTGGAATATGAAGTACTCCGTACCCCAACACATCCATAAACATAAAAGAGGCCTCACACAGCCCAAAGCGTAAAATGCTAACGAACTAATAACAATGAGTCTAGTACAGACAAGGAAAACATAGTAAATAAATTCTTCAGCGATGGGCCCCAGAATGGGCCCAGTACTCGTCCAGTCCATCAGGCTGCAACATCCCTATCATAAATACCACTGCTAGGGGTTCTCGCATCTGCTCACATCAATAGAATTGATGATCATTGCAAGGGAGGAAGACCACACACACAACCATACAAACAAGCGAAAGGGTAAGCTAGTGCACAAAATTCATACATCATAATAATCATCATTCAATCATATAATCAAGCATAAACGTCTAGAGCCCACACATGATATACCAAACCCCTTCAACTACAAGACTTGACTATCCGGATACGTATCTGAGGCACCACCACATGGCAGTGGAATTATGTCCTATCAATGAGGTGTCACCGCGAGGCCTTCACGGAATTATACCCTTACAGGAGGCACCACCACGTGGCCTTCGTGGAATTACGCCCTGGCCTTGAGGCACCACCACGACCACCCGTGGAATTACGTCCGTTTGTCGAGGCACCACCACGGACTCCCCTTAAGAGGGTCCATGGAATTACGTCCAACCGATGAGGCGCCACCAAGATCTCCCACTACAAGAGTCATGGAATTATGCCCTACCCATGCTTTCAACATGTTTCACCCACCAATCAAGAATTTCTCATCATAAATATCATGTATAATCAACAATTCATACAATTCATGCTTTCCAATTCATACCCAATCAAATAACATGCCATCTCCATTCCAAATGTACATATTTATCATGCCATCATCACACAACCCCTCTAGTACAACATTTGTGTCAGATAAACAAGCCACATATCGGTGAACTACTCAATAACAACATCAAAACCCGCCCGTTGTCTCGCTCAAGCTAACAGGGCTCGCTCAGGCGAGAGGGACCCTCTCGCTCAGGCGAGTCCCATCTCGCTTAGGCGTGAGTGCGACGAGGGGACAGGGAACTCTGCGAGGTCTCGCTCAGGCGAGTCCCTTCTCGCCTATGCGAGAGCACTCCTCGCTCAAAAAGAACGCACGTCGCCTAGGCGACAATTCGTGCAACAAAAATCTGGGCGAGCCTCTGATAATCTCGCTTAGGCGAGACTAGCTCGCTTGGGCGAGAAAACCAGTACTCGCCACTGTTTTCTCGTACAGCAGCCAAAACCAAGAACTAAACCATGCTTTAACTCAATCCAAATCGGACACAACAACAACCAAACCATACAGATACGAAATGACGACAAAACAACGGAAAAGAAACGCAAACAACCGAGGGTCCTAGCTTCCCTTACCTGGAATGAGCTAGCACAAAAACTTGGACACATAAGCCCACCACTACAGCAGCTCCACGAGCAGATAGAAGAGCTGGAGATAGTGGCACAGAAGGGAGATTAGGTTTACTACTGTGAACCCCAACATAGAACACGAAAAAAAACTTAGGGAGGGTTTAAGGTCGTGGAACAAACTTACGTGCAGGAGCGACGGGTCTTGAACTAACTCGAACGGAACGAAGGACCAAACCCTAGCAGAGACGGCAGCAACAACTCAAGGGTGTGTAGAGATCTGTTTTATGCAAAAGTACCAGAATTAGGGTTTTGGGCAGTTTTAGGTCAGTTTTCCCTTCTTGGGCCAGCCCTCAGGCCTAAAGGTTAGGGGCAGCCTTAAGAAAAGGGCAGTACGAAAAAGTAGGCCTTACAATACACACATTCATACAGTGTGAAACGCATATGTAGTTAGTGGAATGATGCATAGTTACGTGCTTTTTCTCAACTACAAGTAAAAGTATTATTATCATGTTAAAGATAAATCATTACATTTTTTATAATATATTTTCCTTCATTATTTTAAAATCAACCAATATATCTTAATTTTTCATTTAATATATTTTTTATTTTTAACAGAGAAACAAAAATGAAAATAGAAAATGAAAATTTGGAAGTTTGGTTAACAAGAACTCACAAACATAATTAATAAAAGTCTTGGGTCTGATGGATTTGTATATTAATAAAAGTGCATTGGTTCGATGGGTTTGTTTTTCTTTAATAGATATATGAGTGATAGATGTAACAAGAGTATTTACATGCTTATTTTTTAATAATAATAATAATAATAATAATTATTATTATTATTATTATTATTATTATTATTATTACATAGATAAATTGGTTTTTGTAATATATTTTTCTTTTTTTAAACAAAATAATATATCTTAATTTTTTGTAAAATTTGTGTACTATGACATCTTTGTTGGGCTGATAAAAATAATATGTTTTGAAAAGTCTCACATCGTCAAGGATAAGCGAGTGTTGGTAACTATATAATGGACTCTAAATTTATGATGTTTCTTACCCTATTTAAACATACTTTAAACTTGTATTTGACTTTTCTTATACTCTTGTAATAGAGTGTTGTGAGATTTGGATTTAATTATTGCTTTGGAGAGTGGGTGTACTTAGGGTCAAAGGGCATAAGAAGGTAGTCTGTGTTGTACAAATTTTCATATATTGTTATTATTAGTAGACAACAGTTGTGATTTTTCTCCGGTTTTGGGGTTTCCACTTATATTCTTATGTTCCTTGTTTATATCTTATTTCTTTGTTAATAGGGTGATTCATGGGGGTAAAGCCAGTAATATTCTTAATTGATGATGTGTTTTTCCCAATAGGTGTATCAGAGCTATGGTTCGGTAGGATTTTTTCTTAGTATACTTTGTGGTTGCAACTTAGGCTGATCTTCAACATCTAAAAAGATTAATTCCTTATTGTTGGAGAATAATCCTTGTTTGTTGAAGTTGCAAGAAATGTTATGGAAGGATCATTGTCAGCATCGTGTTGGCGCGGTGAATATGCAATTGAGTTCGTTAAGGTGCAAGGATTGTGAGACGTGCTAGATCAATAGTGGAGTTCAAGTGACCTCTTTGATCCTATAGAGGATTGTTGGTGCTCATGTGGCTCAGTGATGCGCGATGAAGATCTGATTTGTGTGAGTTGCGATTTACGGTATGTGTGTGGAGGAAGTGCTCTCCAATTTATATATCAGCTCTAGTTGTTCCTACACAATAGATTGTGGATATAAGCTTGCGTAGTATGCGTTGGGGTATGATTGTTGTTGCATTCTTTGATTTGCATGTGGTGGAACTCGCATTTTTAGCAAATGTGTGATGAATCTAATGTTCGGCTTTGCGTGGCTTGCACGATGGTGTCGTGGGGGTACTAGCACGCGTGCGGCAATTTCGAATGGTACGGGAAGTTGGTCTCTAGCGATGTAGCTTCACATTACAGATATGGGGCTGGCATGCAGATATGGTTACTTCATTCTCGTGCATTATTACTCACGACGAAGGTTTGTTGCTCTCATAACATGTTATTTGTGACAGTGCATCGACGACTATTTTCTGGCAAAGTCTATTGGTGTAGGGTCCGGTGTTGTTCCTGTGGTGGTTATGCGGTGAAGAATGTTGATTGTGTTGTAGATCTGCTTGAGGAAGAAGGAGATTATGTGGCAACTTCTGATGGGTTAGATATGATAATGGATAATTGTGACATGTGGCATCTCCTGGTTAGTTAGATTTGAAAGTGGAGGACTGTGACACATGACAACTTCTGGTTGGGCAAACTGTGAGTGCTAGGATGAGTTTTCTAATGGTAATTTATACACAGACGTTGGCTAATATTGATGTAAGGTGTGTGGGGATTATGCACGGGTATTGGTTAACACTGATGCATGGTGTATGATGTTTATGCAAGGGCATTGGATAATATTTATGCAAGGTGTGTAGTGATTATACATGGGCATTGGTTAGCATTGATGTAGGGTGCATGGAAATTCTTGGGATACTTTTATTCCAAGTGATTATACTCTTTATGGTGAAGTATAATTGTTGGTATAGACAATGAAGATGTGTTTATTTTAATCAGGGTGAAGATTGTTGGGCTGATGGAAATAATACTTATTTTAATTAGGACTGATGTAAATAATATGTCTTGAAAAGTCCCATGTCGCCTAAGATAAGCTAGGGAGTGAGTGTTGATAACTATATATAATGGACTCTAAGTCCATGGTGTTTCTTGCCTCAGTCAAACACCTTTAAGCTTGTATTTAACTTTCTTATACTCTTGTAATAGAGTGTTGTGAGGTTTGGGTTTAATTGTTGCTTCTGAGAGTGTGAGTGTACTTGAGGTCAAAGGGCATAGGAGGGTAGTCTATGTGTTGTAAATTTTTTCGCATATTGTTATTCTCTGGTTGTATTAGACAACGGTCATGATTTTTCTTCGATTTTGAGGTTTCCACATTATATTCTTGTGTTCCTTGTTTTTATCTTATTTATTTATTAGTAGGGTGATTCTTGGGGTAAAGATGATAATATTATTAATTAATGATGCGTTTTTCATCAACAATCTTAGCGACGTTGATATCTTAAAATACACCAATCATTTTTCATCACATAAAAATTATTATTCAAAAAGAAAAGTAAAAGTAAAAAACACAAGGAACAAAAAAAACTTATACACAAAAAATACATAACAAACTTCCTTCAAAAGAAAATAAACAACTCTACACATATGAAGTTTATACCTATTTATAATTTTATTTTCTAATCTCAAAGAAGTCAACTACACAATGTTTGGATTAAGGGAAAGATGATGAGATTTGAAGAGAAATGAGAGAAAAGTTTATGAAAGTTAGTGAGTAATGTGATAGATATAATAAATTAAAAATAATAATTTAATTGATAAAAATATAAAATTATTATTTTACCCTTACATCTAAAAGTAATTTAACTTAAATTAAAAATAATATAAATTATATTATAATGAAATGCGAGTGTTATTTAAACCGAAAGAAATTAATATTGATAAAAATATATTAAATTAAAATATGATTTTTAGAAATTAAGATAAAATAAAATTTTGGGTTTAATTTAAATAAATTAAGTAATTTTGTTATAAACATTTATATATTAATGAAAATAATTTAAATGAAATTGTTCATATTGAAAATTGATAACAGCATTTTTCATGTGATGCTCAGATATCAGCCCAAACTAGATTTACAAATTTATAATATTAGTGTATTAACTAATTTAACCTAAAAATAAATGTAATTTTTAACTAATTAAAAATTAATTACTCTACAATTCAAGTAAAGCACTAACTAATTAAAATTTTAATAATTGCAATTTTTATAAGCAATATTATTTTCATATAATGGTGAAAAAAATATTTAAAAGTAAAATCCAATTAATTAAAATTTGTTATAGAAGTGAAAAGTTAAAAAGTACAACAAACACAAGAAACAAAAGAACAAAGCGGTAATTATATGGATGGTGAACTAATTTTTTCACTCAAATCTTCTCAATGTAAAGAAGACGACTCTCTCCTCAACTTCCCCAAAGTCATCATTGCAAATTATCACAAATCTACTGTTACAAACACAATAAACACTTGCATTCTCATTATCTGGTATAGTAAATTAATAGAAACAAAAAATCTTAATCCAAACAATATAATCTTTACCTGTAAATCAATGCAAATTTAATCTCCAAAATTCACATCCCAATCTTAAATAGCAAAAAGGTATTAAGAGTGACGTAGCTTAGTACAACTGAAAAAAAAAAAAAACATAACATTTTATGTCTTAAATAAGTCCGAATAGTCTATGTAGATAGCAAAAGGAGTAAGGAGTACTCCTCATTAGAGTAGTGAAAGGAGTGAAATAATATTTATACGTCTATTTCTTAATTACAATAAACAATATTATAGTCGTGTTAGATAAAATTTGGTAAATTCTTTATAATACATCTCCTTCATTCTTTTTATTAGGTCAAACAATATATCTCAACTTTTACTTTATATATTTTCTACTTTTAATTGAGAAATAAAAGAAAAAATTAAGAAAAGTTGAGAGTTTGCATAAAAGAAAATGACACATAATTAGCGAAAACGTGTGGGTCCCATATACATGTGTATCTTGAATAAAATGAGAACACTATATGTAATCAGTGAACTAAATGTTTACACTCTTATTTCTTAATTACAAATAAAAATATGATTGTTGTCTTAAAGATGAATTAGTGATAAAAATATTATTCTTGTCTTAAAGACGAATTAGTGAAATTTTTATAATACATTCTCCTTATTTTTTTATTTAATTAATGAAAGAGCATGATTTAGATGTCCATGTCTAAATTGAATGAAATGTAAATGGTAGATGTAATTAGAAATGAGTATTTGCATGATTTTTTCTTAATTATAATTAAAATATTGTTATTTTTGTATTTATAATGGTAAAATAAAAAAAAATTAAGGTTGTGTTTGAATTTGAAAATGAATTTGGGAGAGTGAATTTAAAGGAGAAATTTGATGAATGTGAGATTGTTTGGAATAAGAAAAGGATTGTGAGAAATGAACAAATTTAAAATAAAAATTTATAAAAGCTAGTATATGACATGATAGGTGTCATAGATTAAAAATGTTTTAGTTGATAAAATTAGATTATTAAAATAAAATATAGTTAGTTTAAGTTATGTTAGAATGATATGTGAATTATTGTTAATATTAGTTTTATTATTATTAATTATTATTATTTTAAAAGTAATTTATATTTTATTATATTATTATAAAACTATAATTAATATATATATTTATATATATATATATATATATATATATATATATATATATATATATATATATATATATATAACAAAAGATAATGTTTCTTTATCTGAGTGTTTCTTCGTAAATCTTCGCAGTGATGGAAAGAAAGTTTTCAAACATAATTTATATTGTTTTTTGTTCAATGTTACATTGATTTTTCAACTTTCAATACATATCAATGCTCCTCATTTATAATTAAGGCTTGAATACCTCATTTATAATTAAGGCTTAAATATATATTTGGTCTTTATTTTCGTTGTTGGTTTAATTTGGTCTTTATTTTCATTTTACGTCCAATTTCATCAAATTTTGGTTAATTTGGTCCTTTTTACTAACGGTGTTTAAATAGTTAATGTTTTTGAACAGTGCATGTTACGCTATGATGCACCGATACTTCAACTTGGGTCACGTATATGTATCCGACACGTATCATGTGTGATAATTTAGGATACTTTAACTATGCTTATCAATGAAGTATCTAATTTATAAACACTACAATAAAATCTTTGAATAGTGACAAATTTTAGTGACAAAAAATAATTAGTCACTAATAAAGTAACCAAATTGACAACTAAAATAGTTTCAAAAAATTATAATCGGTCTCTAAATTGATAATTAAAATAGCTTCAATGATGAAATGATTTTAAATTGGTCACTAACATTAGCTTTTCACAACCAAAATAATTGGTCTCTAATTAGAAAATTTGGATTCATACATTAACAATCATATATTTATTATGTTTGTAAGAATTATTGTACACTATTCATTATTCGTATATCATGTATCTATCACGTATCGTATCCTATTATTTTAAAAATAAATATATTGACGTATCGGATACGTGTCGTGTCCGATACAAGTATCGTATCTGTGCATCATAGATGTCATGTAACATCCCTAAGGAATATTACTGATATTAACGAAATAAAATTTGAATTAAAATAAATGCCGCATTTAATATAACTATTTCCCAAAACACGGGAAATTTAAAACTTTAATAAATATAGTCATAACACCAGGAGTCCATAATTCATAAAACCGAAATAAAAGTCAATGGCTCCCGAAAGGGTTACATAATTTTCTCAAAGCTAAAAATATAAACATATATATACATATACAAAAATATCCCCTACTAGCCCTCACTCCGAGTCTAAGCGTCTCCTGGCCCACCTGTCACATCATCTGCTCCCAGATAACAAGTCATTCGATCATCGCTACACACACACAGAAAGGGTGAGCTATGCACAATATATATAAACAAAACATGAATATAAATATGTTTCCCCACCCCAAATATAACATAACTAACTTTCCCATACTTTCCAAATCACCCAACCATGACCTCATAGTCCTTCATGAGTCATATGCATGAACTAGGTCTTGGGACTTCCCTGTGCTCCCACGAAACTAACTCATTTGTGGTCCAACCCTATGAGCCTATCCCGCTCATAGTCCTGCTCTACAGACTCCTCGTCTGTAGTAAATCATCCAAGTATTCATAACTTGGACCCTGGCACGCACGCAATCACCATACTATGGACTCCTCGCCCGATAGTAGTCGACGGGAACATCACAGTTCCTTGCCCATCGTGCGCCCGACACATGTAATCACCATACTAAGGACTCCTCGCCCATTAGTAGCCGACGGGAACTCAACCAGTTCCATGCCCATCATGTGTCCAACCACCGAGCACATCCCAGACCCCTATTGGACTTAGTCCTTCAAGCCCCAAACACCACACCACAAGCATATACATCCTAAACCTAGGATAAAGAAACCAAATCACACACACAAGTCAATACAACATGACCAAATTGCATAAACTCGCTTAAGCCAAGGACACTCGCTCAAGCGAAGCCCTCAGTCTCGCTTGGGCTAGTTCACCTCGCCTAAGCAAACTTAAAACAGTAGCATCAACACGTTGTCTCACTTAGGCGAGATCCCCTCGCTTGGGCGAGCCACACATTCGCCCAAAACCCCACCAAAACCTTGCCTAGACGAGATTCAACCAAACACACAAGAACATACTTCGAGAACTGGCTTAGGCGAGCCACGACAAGAACATAACACGTGAAAAAAAAAAATTAAAAATACCATAAATTGACACATAACATGTATAATTGGTGAATGATTCTTCCATAATTATTTCTTAATTAAAAATAAAAATATTATTATTTCTCCATTTTTAATAAAGAAATAAAAAATTTAAAACTTGTGAGAAAACGACACACATGCTTATTTCTTAATTATGAGTAAAGATATTATTATTATTATTTAAATATATAAAAACCAATGGTCCAATGGTCATTTACATCCTAAATAAAGTGTGAAGTGTGGATATAATTAGAGGAATGAATATTTATTCAACTATTTCTTAAAGTTAAGAAATACTATTATTATGTTAATGATAAATCAGTAAATTTTGGTATAATAAAAAGAAACGAAGAAAAATTGGGAGTTTTCTTCAATCAGTGAGCATATCTTAATTTTTCACTATATATTTTCTATTTTTGATAGATAAATAAAAAAATGAAGAAAAGTTGGGAGTGTGTGGGTCCAATGAACATATCTGAAAAAATTGTTAAACATAAATATAATTAATGAAATGAATATTTACACATTTATTTTCAATTAGAAGTAAAATAGTATTATCGTGTTAATGATAAATTAGTCAATTTTTTGTATTAAAAAGTATTGTGAAACATAATTTTGATGAAAAAAAAAAGAGAAAAGAATGTTAAGAAGAATAGTAAAAATGAATGGTGAAAAAGTAAAAGAAAATGATGGATTATTATTTGTAGTATTATTGGGTGTCCCTGGGTGATGTGACTTTGGGATAGTAGCAGCCAGGCATTGCATTGCATCATTGCATGAAACCCAATGCAGCTAAACACAGCAAAGGTGGGTTCAGAAACCTTTTATGCCCTTTCCATGTCAATGTCCCTAAACGGTAATCACACAGTACACCCTGCCCCTACTCAATTTCAGACAACAGTCCCTTCCCCAATCACTCCTCAGGTGCTTTTCACTTCCATAAAACTTTTCTCTTTTTTTCTTTTTTATTCAATTCCTTCATGCTGTAAAATTATAAGTTTTCACTTTTTCATTCAAACCTATTTAATATCTTAGTTTAAATGAACGACCTTTTTAAACTTTGTTTCTGTCACTTCAAAGGTGGTAACTTCCATCGTTTTACGTATACGGTTTATGGAGCAATTTATGTATAATACACACACGCGGTTTCAGTTCATCACCTTTTTATTTGTTTTTGCTTATGAATTTTTGTGGGGCCCAGTGGGGCTTGGTGATTAGTGAAAGTTTGGCTGGGAGTGAGTCAGAATATGCGAAATAAGAGAGAGAAAGAGAGAGCATAGCTGTTTCATTTCATCTTGCTTACACCCATTTCATGTCGTTATGCGTCTAAGGATTGGGTCCACAGTGCCGTAGGCCTTTCTCTCTCTCACACATCAATTTTCCAATTTCTCAAATTTCATTAAATGCTCAAAAAACCCTTCAGCAAAATCTGGAAAAGAGTTTCAAGAGACAAAAATTTAAATTAAAATCACAAAAAGAAACGATTGAGCAAAATGGGGTGTGTGTGCATATGTGTTGGTGTGTCTGCATGACACCAAATCACTGGAAGAGACTCACAAAACCTCTACCTCAAAATTTCTCATTTAAAACAAAGCCAAGTTGGGAGAAAATATTCATATCAAGTGGCCATGGGGGTGGATTGAATTTCCCTTTTTCTTCCTCTCCTACTCCTTTATCTATCTCTCTGCTTCAAAACTTTCTTTTTCATGCAAGTTTTCACCTTTTAGCCTCTCTTCTCTATATTTCTCTGCACACAATTCAAATTCCCTTGCCTTTGAGTTTTGAGATTGGGGACAACAATTCAAGGACTCAAATTGCATGTGGGTTTTCCAGAATTCTGATGGAGTTCTAAGTTTTTGAGTCAAGAAGCCAAAGGAAACACTCACTCACTCACTCCCTCCCATCTCACCCACAAACAAACAAACACTTATATAGAGAGGTTTTGCTATAAGACATGGCAGCACCTTTTTCTTCAGCATCTCTCTTTGGAATCAGAGAAGAGGATCAGAATCAGATGAAGCAGCAGCATTCCTCAACAACAACACCATCATCCTCATCAACTCCAGCTGCACCACCACCCCAGAAGAAAAGAAGAAACCAACCTGGAACACCAAGCAAGTATCTTAACAATTAACTGAATTGGATTTTCTTTCTTCTGGTTTCATGTCTGCAAAACGGTTTAATTTTCACACCGCCCACCATTACATTTTTTTTTGTGTGGGGCGGAGAACCCTAATCAATTCCGACCTTTGGAACGTGAATGAGAAGTGGAATGTGGAGATTAAATGGCTTTGTCTTGAAGCTTTCAGAAAAATCAATTGCTTTCTTTAATGGTTTCCTTTTTTTAATCCTGTGAATTTTGTAATAGTTTGTTTTGTGGCATTATTTAAAACAATTTTTTCGTCCTTGGAATGGGAACAACATGTGTGTGTGTGCAGATCCAGATGCTGAGGTGATAGCACTATCTCCGAAGACTCTAATGGCAACAAACAGGTTTATATGCGAAGTGTGCAATAAAGGGTTCCAAAGGGAGCAAAACCTACAGCTCCAC
>Ga0209589_1010575_pt1 | contig 13396 bp, 4 predicted proteins | sample CowpeawhiteBW_FD_187525 | JGI IMG/M metagenome (GOLD analysis project Ga0209589, IMG submission 187525) | Root nodule microbial communities of legume samples collected from California USA - Cow pea white BW (SPAdes) (version 2) | ecosystem: Host-associated > Plants > Roots > Nodule | place: USA...
AACGGAGTTAAAAAATGAGGACGAATTTCATGCGTTTCAGAACGTGAGGGACTTAAATAGCGCATCTTTTGAATGAGGGACGAAAACCAAAAATGGTCGATACTTGAGGGACCAAAAACATAATTAATCCTAATATAAAATTATTTAAAACTTCTTCAAATTTAAACTTTATTTCTGTTATCTGCAATATTATTTCCTTTCCACGTAATTTATTTGCGAATCATTAAAATCTAATATGATATATATAATTATTTACAAAAGAAATCATTTTACAAAATAATATTTTCATTACTGAAAAAATTCATATTTCCTGCCAATTTTATTTTGAAAATTTTTTCATAGAAAATACTTATAAAAAAAAGAATTTGCAAGAAATTGTTACCAATTTTCTTGCAAAATATTTTGTATAAAACACTTTTCGCAATAAATTTTGTAAGAAATACTTGTAAATTTTATAATTTTGTAAGAAAGATTATCCACGAAAAAATTACCTACCAATTAAATTTTTTTAAAAAAATAACAGAAAAAGGTATTTTCTTGCAAATCTTTTTAACAAATTTGCAAGAAAAATCTTATGTAATATGAGTATTTTTAGTAGAACGTAACTTTTTAATGGATTAATTAATTCATTCAAAATTTTAAGTATAATTTTATAAAATATTCCACATATTAAATTTTACAATTAGGAATTATTTTTAGGCGAGAAAAAAAGGTGTAGGCTTATACATAGGAGAAAGAAAATTGTATAGTACTGATTTGCTGGAGCTTTTAGGAAAGAAAATTAATAAAAGTATATTATATTATCGATAAATTACTCTTTTAATTGAATTTATAATTAGAAATTAGGAGTTCCAAATTTAGATTTTAATTAGAAATTATTTAGATATCAATTAATTAGTTTTTAAAAAAATTAAGGGGAACAAAATTAAATGAAGGTGATATGGGGGAAAATCAAACGATTAGGGAGCAACATATTTTTGTTTTTCAAATATTTAGTAAAAATTTTAACAGGAGGGTTTTTCAGATTATTATATATATATATATATATATATAGATATAGATATAGATATATATATATATATATATATATATAGAGAGAGAGGTTAGTATGTCAATTTATTTAATTATCTTATATTTAGTTAGATTGAATTAAATATTATTTAAACCCATTCTTATAATGTATGTGAATATTAGTTATTTTTTGTGTGTACGTTGATTATATAATATAGTTTATACATTATTATATTTGATGAATAATATTATTTAATACCCATGTAAATGTAAATGTATTATGTTTACTAATTGATAGAATACGAGTTATGCTGTATTTGAAAAATATAATAAATATACTTCTTTTTTGTATAAATACATTATAACATTGAATACTTTCATATTATCGTTTTAAAAATAGTACAATTCATATACTTTCTATCATTCCTGTTGTTATGAAAAATAATTTTATCAATTACCTTTTTTAAATCTCGGATTTCATTAAATATTACATAAGATATTTGGGTAGGTAGTGAACGAATTTTATGTGATAGAATGAGCAAAGAATAACAATTATCCATCTTCGTCTGGTTGTTTATAGTTGAGTTCGTATTTATTACCTTGTTCCTATGAATATATAATTTCTTTTTTCTTCATCAATTTTTATTAAATATATTTTTAACTCTTACACATTAACAAAATTTAGTTTGTAATAAAAATGTTATACTGTTTTATTAAAATGTTTAATTTTTTTTTGTGTCGAAAAAGAAAGTAAATGTTTACAAAGATAAAATAAATTATTTCCAATTTTTTGTTGAATTAAAATTGGTAATTCATAGCACTATATATATAAGGTAGGTTAACATGATAAGGTGATCCGTGGTTAGAAAGAAAGAAAGAAAAAACACACGTTGCCTTAGACAAAATCTGAATGAAACAAACATTGACATAAAATACTTTTCTTTTGATTTTTTTATTGTTATTCATTCTCTTCAAATAACAAATATCAAATTAATATTTTAAGTAACATTAAAATTAGAAATCTTTAAAATGACATTTGCATTTAATATATATATATATATATATATATATATATATATATATATTATAAACTCACTTTATTTTTAAATAAAGATGAAAAGGAAATAAAAGAACAAATTGAGAACACTTCTTAAATTTTCAACGTGTTACTTATTATTTTAGGTAAAAGTGTCTTATTGTCCACAAACAATATCACAAGTACATCTACGTAGATTCTCAGGAAGATCAAAACACATGCAATTCGAAGGCATGACACTTGTTCCTAGTCTTGTAAGAAATTCATCAAAGCAACTTTTTACTCCCAGTGAACATTGTCCTTCAAAATTCATCGATACCGGACAAAACTTCAATTGACCTATTCATCACAACATCAAAAAACAAATTTTCATCATTTATACTATGTGAATAATTACAAGAGTATGAAAATTTTTGAAAAAATCAAAATAAAAGAAGCTAGAAATCAAGTAATAACAAATAATTTTACCATAAGTTTGGCTAAAGAGGACAAACAAAGCCAATACAACAAGGACACTGCTTTGCAACTTGGTCATGATGTTAACTTCTACAGAATTTGTTTTTACTTTTACCTTTTGAAGTGATTCAACAATGTTGTGTCAAAATAATATTTATATACATGTATAATGTAACATCCATTATTTTGTTAATTAATTATTATATTTTTTTCTTTATTTAATATATTTCTTTTAGAAACAAAATAGATACGAAAAGTAAATAAAATATTATCAGTTATGGATGTTTAAAATTATTTAAATTTAAACATGAAACTCCCATGATTTGATTTCTTATTATATAAATTAACATATGCGTTACAATACACAATTATTTAAAACTTTTTCAAACTTTTGCTTTCCACGTAATTTATTTACGAATCATTATAATCGTCACCAACAATGAAAATAAGGATAAGTTTAAAATCAAATATGATAAATTTTTAAATATAATTATTTACAAAAGAAAATCATCTTTCATAATAATATTTTCAATCAGCATAACTATTTAATGGATTAATTCATTCATTCAAAATTTGAAGTATAATTTTATAAAATCTTCAAGATAATCCTCTCCTCTTAATTTGTGAGATCTTCCACAACATAACACGTGCTCTTATTACATATAAATTATAAACTCTATTTAATAATAAAATATAATTATTTATAAAAAGAATCATCTTACATAATAATATTTTCAATCAGCACAACTATTTAATGAATGATTAATTCATTCAAAATTTTAAGTATAATTTTATAAAATCTTCCACATAATCCTCTCCTCTTAAGTTTGAGAGATATTCCACAACATAACAGATGCTCTTATTACATATAAATTATAATAACTCTATTTAATAATAAAATTTTCATACCTAAAATATCACTTCTAAAATTTTATTCACAATATATATTAACCACAACAGTTTAGTATTCATTAACTACAATTTAATATAGGTTAACGACAATAATTTAACATATATTAACAAACAAATTAATATATTAACAATAAGAATTTAATGTATTTTAAGCACAACCATTTAATGTATTTCAAGCACAACAACAATTTATATGAGCAAGATCAATATTTCACACCAATAGCACCAATAAATTCACATTAACATCACCAAAAATAAAAATAAAATCAAAAAATTATTCAAATAAAAAATATTTTTCTTGCAAGAAAACTTTATTTGCTTAAAAAAACTCAAATTAAAATCAACAAAATTAATTCCTTTATTTAAAATTAAAAAAGAAATTACTGTAAAAAAAATTATTCTGCTAATAATAACTAAAATAGATAATAATCAAATTTGTTTCATGTTTTACAAATATTTCCTCTCCAGATGATTTTCTTCTAAAACTACACCACTATATTATTTCTTTTCATTTTTTACCCTTTTTTTTATATATTTCAAACCATATAATAATCTAACTCAATATATCACACAAATTCATACCTAATAAAAATAAAATATTAATAAATTGAACCATATATAATTTAACGTATCAAAATCATAATATTTATTCTTTCCCTTCAAAGAATTTACACCATGAGTTCAAATCGATCATATGAAAAATCTTAAGAATATCATTACTAACCAACTATCAACCTCCATAATGATATTTTATATTTTTTTATTTGTAAAAATTGTATTTTCTCTCTTAATTGATCTATTATCGTTATAATTTATATTTTTCTTTAGATACCACAAAACCTCAATACAAAACTTGTTCATACATTAACTAAATATTTTCTTATATTCCATATGAATATCATTGTCAAAGTATATTTTCTTGTTAAAAAATAACAATATTTTCCTTTCTACAATTCCAACCATGGTCACAATATAATCAAAATAAATCAATCTTCCTTCGTATTGATATCAATCTTAAAATACTTATATCACATGCTCTCAAAATACTTTTATTTTTTCAAGAATTCTCAAATATTTCTCTCTAATTCAAAGATTAATATGAAATAATTAAAAATAACAATAACTTAGAAACTGATAAACTTAATAAATTTCATAAATAAATAAAAAATCTCTTATCTTATTTCTTGGATTTGAACTCCAATTTTTTAAACTTGATCAATGCATACTCCTTACTTTATTTTTCTTTCACCTCTTATATCCTCTCATTTTTACAGACTTTTACAGAACATAATTTTAATATGTCCCTAATGCGTGTTCAATTATGTTTTAACAAGGAAACTACAATTTTATTATTTGTTTTAATTATTATTGATGTGTAGTTATACTAATTTAATTCTTTTATTGTCACTGTTACATAAAACTATATTTATTTTCTGAAAATATTTATATTTTATAAATTATTATTTTTAATATCTATATATATATATATTATTTCAATTTTTAACTAAAAATAAATTATATAAAACTAAATAAACAAATAATAATAATTTATATATACTTATATAAAATTAAATTAATACTTTAAAAAATATAACTTCATACCATATAATATAAAACTCTTGAGGTGTGTCTCGAGGAGCTTAACTTATTCATCGACAACAGTTACTTTGAAATATGTTATATATTAATTAAAATTCGACTTAATCATAATTAATAAAATTTTATATTATTTAGAAAATAAGAATATTTACAAGTATTATACATTTGTTACAATAATTTATTTAATATTTATCGATAACAATTAAAAAATAATAAAATAATAATATTTTTCTTATAAAAAATATAATTAAACATATAAAAATTAACAAAAAATAGTATTAAAATCTAAAAAAATAAAAAATTAAAATTAAAATATCAAGATTTAATTGAATTTATAATATTTTTATTTTTATTAATTAAATATTTTAAAAGATATTTTTATTTTTATAAAATCAGTTACATACATTTATATTATTTAATTAATAAAATTAATTATTTCGAGTTTTTCCTTCTATTTAATTTCCTCTACCTCCTCCTCCTTTACCCCTCTCTAACTCAAGGAGACAATCATTAACACACCAATCTCCACATCACCCTTTGATGATAAATTACTAATAGTTTTTTTCCACGAATTCTACAAACTCGTTTTTTATATATAAGAAAACGATACTTTTTTACTTCTCCATTTTCCTTTTTATATTAGGAGTTGTATTGTTACTCTAGAATATATTATAAGAAAACAAATTCTAAATGTTGTAATTTTAAAATTAATCACAATTGGTTTAATTAATGTTGAATGAAAATAGAAAGTAGTATAAGGGAAAACTGGATGTAATACTTTTTTTTTTTCTTACAATGGAAGAAAAGTGAGATCAATTGCACTGATTACTGCTATCTAAGCTAGGTTTCACATTTTTCTCATTTAGTTATACATTAACATAATTAAGATGTCTTTCTTATTGTTATTTATTGTTGCTCATTCTTTTCAAACAACAAACATCAAATTAATTTGTTAAAGAACCTTAAAATGACAAATAAAAAATCAAGATGAAGATGAAAGAGAGGTAACAAATTGAAGATATTTCTTAAAATTCTCAATGTGTTACATAAGATTGGTCAACACTTATTGTATTAAGGAAAATGTCTTAGTATCCACAATTAACTTGACAAGTGCATTGGCGTTGGTTATTAGGAGCATTACTACATGTGCAATTCTGAGGCATGGCACCTGCTCCTAGTCTTGCATGAAATTCTTCAGAGCAACCTTTTCCTGAAGTACCCATTGGACATTGGCCAGGAAAATTCATCGATTTTGGACAAAAATGGATTTCTCCTGTTCATCACAAAATCACAAAGACATCAAAATTTTATTTCAAATTATCAACATTCATACCTTGTGAACCAATGCCAAAGAGCATGAACTCCGATAAAAAAAAAGTGCTAAATCATGATAAGTAATAGCTTTACCATAAATTTGACTGAAGAGGGCAAACAATGCCAACACAATAAGTACACTACTTTGCAACTTGGTCATAGTGTTGGCTTCTACAAAATTTTCTTTGCTTTTACCTTTTGAAGTGATTCAACAATGTTGCATCAAAGAGATATTTATATACATGCATAATGTAACATCCACTATTTTTATTAATTAACTATTATATTTTTTCTTTATTTATTATAGGTTAAAACTCTTATGTGGTCCTCATTTTTGTTCAAAATTTTCAATTGGGTTCTTAGAATTTAAGTCATCATTTTCTAAAATTTGTTACAATTTGATTATTTCCGTTATTACATGACTAATAATGTTAACTCATGTGTTATGTGTCAACTTGTGGATTTTTTTCTTCTTTTTTTTGATTTCATTACGACCAAAATCACTTTAGACAACGACATAAGATTGTGATATAAATTATAAAAACCGTGGTCTAAAAATTAGATCATATTTTTTTAGGTGTGATATAGGTAAGTGTAGTTGTAGGTAATAGACAACAATTTTAGTACGACAATGATTTTAAAATCGTTGCTTAAAATCCTCACAATAGACAACTATTTTTTCAGGTTGATTTTAGACCTCACCATGGTCTAAAGCAACAATTATATAATCATCGACCTTCAAGATATTTATACAACATTTATAAAAATATTGTTTATTATATGCTTTGGCCACATTTATTTAGCCGTGTGGTCTAAACTACAAAATGTTGTAGTGTTTTTTATTTATTTTTAATTGTTTATTGAAAATTTGTTACGTGTCAAATTAAGGTTATGTTACATGGCAGAGGCTGTATGATGGAAAAGTGACAATGCCCCACATGTCATTGTTAATATGTGAGAAATCTCAATTTAGTTTTTGTATTTATTATTTTATCTTAATTTAGTCTCTATCTCTTTTAAACTGAAACAATTTTATCTATCCAAAATTGAAATCAAATCTAACTTTTATATAAATGTTTCAATGATATTTTTATTATAATTGATATTTTTAACCAAATTAAATTTATATTTTATATTGAACTTTACTTAAATTTTGTTTTAAATATTTGTTTATCAATAATTTATTCACATATGTTATAATTGGTTTGAAAATAATATATAAATGTAAAATTTTAAAACAATTTTATAACAATCATGTTATAACTCATGATTAGAACTTGGCCACTTATTATTATTATTATTATTATTATTATTATTATTATTATTATTATTATTAATATTATTATTATTATTATGTTAAAACTATTTTATTAGCATTAAAATTGAACAAATTTAATTATTGATTATGAGATGCAAAAATTAAAATATTATGTTGTTTAAATAACTGATATTGATTTGCTTTATTTCCTAAGTCTTATAGTAACTGTAACTTTTATCTTTTAAATAAATTCTAATTTTTATTTATGTTCCCAATTTGACGTTTTTGTTTTTTTAATTACAAGTAAATAATTTGAAAAAATCAGTTGATTAAATTTGAATAAACAATTACTTAAAAAAATTAATTTAAAAAATGATGAAATTTAAATAAACAGTCACTTAAAAATAAAAAACATATTTTCCACTGATAAGGACAAAATTATAAATAAAATGTGTACATAAAAAACACGATTACAAAAATCAATCATAGATTATTTTATTTATTTTTTATGTCAGGTAAAATAATGTATTTGTTTTAATAAAAGAAGTAACTGTTTCTAATATACTCGTTGTGAAACAACTTGAAAATGCGATAATTATGAAACGGACAATAGCATGTGAAAGGTTACGTGATTTAATTTATTACTTGTTGTTTATTAATTATCATTCATGGTTTAAAATGTGTTGTTTATTAATTATCATTTATGGATTACAATTAATGTGTTGTTTATTAATTATGGTTTACAATGTTTGTTTATTAACTATCATTTATGGTTTACAATATGTTGTTTATTAATTATCATTTGCGGTTTACAATGTGTTGTTTATTGATTATAACAGCTTATTTATTTACTACCATTTATTTCAACTTTGTGTTCCATCAAGCTGCCGTTTTAGTTGTTTTTTTATTTATTTATTATTATTAAAATTGATTGCTGTTCGTAACTTAAAGTATTGTATTTTTTTTCCTTCTTATCTCAGCTTCAGATTACTCTGTTCAAATAAAAATAATGCATTTAATAAAAAAAGTGAAAACATTTTAAAAATTTATTGGCATGCTATTGTTTCTCTTAGTTATATGAAAACTTTAAATTGCAATTATTATATGATGAAAGTTTAACTCCTCTATAATTGAAATAGTTTAAAGTCTAATAACATACTTTTTAAATTAACTTTAATAATAATAATAATAATTTTTTCATTCGAGCCAAAGAAAATATTTATTTATCATTTATATTTTTTAATACAATTTTAGTTAAGTAATTATTCCATATTTTCCAGTTTTTTTTATCTTATTTCAGTAGACATTGATGTGTTATTATATTTTCTTTATTTATTATCGTGGTTTTTTCTTTCCATGCTAACTAAATTAAAAATGTAACTAAACAAATATTGCCTTAAAATTTAAAAATTAATAAATAAAAATAAACAACATTTTACTGAAAAGGCGATAATTAAAATCGGGACGTGGAAATATGTATTAAAAATAAGAATAAATATAATTTTGTTTAAATAACTTTTTTGAAATTATCTTTATAATAACTCTAGCGAACTATTGTGTCTGTGTGTTGTATTTTTTTAATTTTTATAGGAATTTGTCTTAAGATGAATAAAAAATATATAACTAATTTTTAAAATAGTTGTTAAATGTAAAATTTAAAAAATAAAATATGTATATAAAAGAAGTTTTGAAAATATATAACTAATTTTTAAAATTGTTGTTAAATGTAAAATTTAAAAAATAAAATATGTATACAAAAGAAGTTTTGAAAATAATGGTTAAAGAGAAAAAACGTTTTTAAAATAACGGTTAAGAGTAAATTATCTATAAAATAATTAATTTTAAAAATAATAATTAAAGGTAAAATTGAAATATCAAAATATGGACACAAAATAGGGTATCCTCTTTATATATTACTAGCGTAACACAGGCGCTATCGTGTCTGTGTGTATGATTTTTTAAATATGCGTGATATTATATTAGTAGGTGATAATATTATAATATTATTAAGTTAATATATAAATTAAAATTATATTTATTAAAAGAATAACCATTGATAAATAAAGAAGCAGAAAAACATCCAATTTTATAAAAAGTTTGTAAAAGTAACGGTCAATTTTTTAATAAATTATTATATTTAAAAGGTAAAATCGGTATTTTGAAAAATGGACACAAAAAGAGAATCCCCTTTATATATTGTTATAGATTATAGATTAAGGGTAAAATGAAACATTGAAATGTGGACAAAAAAAATGATATCATCTTTATATATTATTATAGATTATTAACAAGATGAATTATAACTTTTTTTTTTAATTTAAGTATAAAACTTATAAATAAAAATAGTTAACCGGATATAATAATTTTGTTTTTCTTATAGTGGGAGATAAGTGAAATAAATTTCATCATTATTTAAGTTAAGTTTCACATTTTTCTTGTTTAATTAGACCTTAACATAAGATGCTTTCCTTATATTTTTTTTATTGTTGCCTATTCTCTTCAAACAACAATCATCAAATTAATATGTTAAAGAACCTTACAATGACAAATAAGAAAAGCAAAATGAAGATGAAAGAGAGGTAACAAATAAAAGATATTTCTTAAAATTCTCAATGTTTACATAAGATTGGTCAACACTTATTATTTTAAGGAAAGTGTCTTAGAGCCCACAATTAACTTGACAAGTGCATTTGCGTTGCTTATTAGGAGCATTATTACATGTGCAATTTTGAGGCATGGCACCTGCTCCTAGTTTTGCATGAAATTCTTCAGCACAGCCTTTTCCTGAAGTACCATTTGGACATTGTCCATCAAAATTCATCGTTTTTGGACAAAAATGGATTTCCCCTATTCATCATAACATCATAAAAACATCAAAATTTTATTTCAAATTATCAACATTTATACTCTATGACCCAATGGCAATGAGCATGAACTCTGATTAAAAAAAAAAAGTAAAAAATCATGATAATAAGTAATAGTTTTACCATAAGTTTGGCTAAATAGGGCAAACAAAGCCAACACAATAAGGACACTGATTTGCAACTTGGTCATGGTTTTGACTTCTATAAAATTTTATTTGCTTTTATCTTTTTGAAGTGATTCAACACTAGTGCATCTAAAGGATATTTATCCACACATATCATGACTAGCACTACAAAAACTCACGTATGTGGTAACGTTTTTAATATGGTGGTTCTTAAAAAATGTTACAATTTATCGTATAATCACAACAAGAAATTATCTCATTAACAATCAATTTTAGTGACCAAAAATTGTTAATCACTATAATGACTAATTTAGATATCAGTTTACAAAATAAAAAAATTCTTGGTAACTAAATAATAATAATTATGAATAAAAAATTATAATTGGTTGTTAAATTGGTTACTAATTAATTGGAGACTAATTTAGCAAAAACCTTTGTAGCTAGTGTTTAGTAACCAAATTCTTTTGGTAGCTCAAATTTTGGTGACTAACTTTGTAAAAACTAACTTACAAACCAATAATAATTTTTTATTCATAATAGTGATTATTTTAGTAATTAATAATTTTTTATTTTTTAAATTAATATTTAAATGAATCATTATAGTGACTAACACCTTTTAGTCATTAATATCCAGTATTAATAAATACCAAAGTTTGATAACTACCATAATTTACATATATAATATGATGTTTTAACTGTCATTATTTTAATTGTCACACTATTAATGTAAAATATGATATTTTAAATTGTGGTTTTGTAATAAATTATTATTTTTTTATAGGCATCTAATTTTTTTATTTCTCTTTTATTTTTTAGTTCGTGTTAGAAGCAAATGATATTTTTTTTAGTTCTTATATTGTGAGAGAAACATTGCAACAGAAGCAAATGAAAAGTGTTAGCTTAGGTGAAGGATATAATGACACTTTGATAGAAAATGATTTTTGTGTGTGTGTGTGTGAAGAATGAGTTTGACTTTTAAGCTTGGGAAAGTTTTAAGAGTTGCAACTATTTGACCTCCCAATGTGTGTCAGTTTTGCGCATGAAACAGAAGCATCCACATGGACGTGATGTGGCCACTGGGTCTCCATGTTAATTTCCCCACCACCACAAAATGAAACGTGCCACAATAAATACCCACACGTGTCAATCAGACTAGGTCTCCCCACATTATTTATAGATATTTGAAGACAAATTATCGATATTTATTCATACATTACAAGAATTTTTACGATCATTTTTATAAATTTTATTGATAAAAATAAAAATTAATAAAATTAAATTTATTACAATTTGTATAGACAAAAGTTAGCATTTCAATTATTGAAAATAATATCTCGATGAATTTGTTGATAAAATTTGTCAGTGATAAATTAAAATTTGTATTATTGATAAATATTTTTGTAGGTAATATATATATCGGTAAATGTTATCGATAGTTTATAATTCTTATTATCGATAAATTTTTATTTTGTTAAATTTTGTCGGTAATTTATAATCCTTGTTATTGATGGATTTGATCGTTAGTAAATTTTGTCAATAAAATAATGCAAAACTTCTCACTTTGAATTTTGACCAATTTGTGTAAAATTTGTTGATAAAATTTATTAGTAAACTCTGTTAATAAAATCCATTGATAATTTATAATTTTTATGATTGACGAATTTTTTAATCGGTTAATCTGTGTATAAAAAGAACATCTGATTTCTCATTAACTTTGATGAGTTTTTCTTTTAAATCAAGTGAAAACGGGTCAGAAAAAGAATTGAAGGAGGAGAAGAAAGAAGAGAGGAGAAGTCTAAATTGGTGGTGGTGTAAAAGCAACAATATCAGTCAAATGTGAAGGAGAAGAATGTGGGAAAGAGGAGAAGGAACAAGAGGCAATGACAATAGTGAAAGAGGAGGAGGGCGAGGTAGAAGGAAGAAAAGGAAAAAAAAAAGGAAAAGAAGAAAAAGACTCAATTGTGATATTTATCGATAATCAAAATTTGTTATACTAATTATGAAGAATTCAAATCATCAGTAATTATTAATAAATAGATATTCACTGAGTAATAAATAAAATTTATTGATATATACTTTTTACTGATTTATTTTTTATTGTAAATAAACTCGAATTATTGACAAATTTTTGTTAAGCTTAAATAGTCATTTAGTTATAGTTTTGGTCGACTTTTTTCACTTTGGTCCTACTTTTGAAATTGTTTTCAATTTGGTCCTACTTTTCGTTATATTTTTTCAATCAACTCCTTTCCGTTAGCTCCGTCTAAATCGTTAACAGATGTGAACAGTAACTGCCACGTGTCATTTTGTGATTTTTTTAATTTTTTTTAATTTTTTTAATTTTTTTAAATTTTTTTAAATTTTTTTAAATGTACACGTGTCAAGCTCATATTATGCCACCTGTCATTATTGATTTTTTTTTAATTTAATTTTTTTAATTAAAAAAAATCCACATGTCAAACTAATATCATGCACGTGTCAGAATCATATTTTTATATTCAATTTGGTCATAATATTCGTTATTTGTTTTCAATTTGGTCCTAGTTTTTTTTAGTTTAGTATTTTTTTTCCTCTTCAAAGACAAAATATAATTTGTATATAAATGTGGCATAATTGCAGTTATATGAATATTCTTATTAAACTACATATTTTTATTAAATATTTTTAATTTAAAATTAGAGTTGGTTTAAAATAAAATATTTTTAACCTCTTAAAATTTTAAATTAATGGTGTTATTGCTTTTTTTGTTTTAATTTTAAACTAACGCTAATTCTAAATTAAAAATATTTAACAAAAATATGCATTTTAATATATACAAATT
>Ga0209589_1010583_pt1 | contig 13390 bp, 6 predicted proteins | sample CowpeawhiteBW_FD_187525 | JGI IMG/M metagenome (GOLD analysis project Ga0209589, IMG submission 187525) | Root nodule microbial communities of legume samples collected from California USA - Cow pea white BW (SPAdes) (version 2) | ecosystem: Host-associated > Plants > Roots > Nodule | place: USA...
TATATATATATATATATATATATATATATATATATATATATATATATATATATATATATATATATCATTTTGTTCACCTGAACACGATTTCATTGTTCAAATGCTACAAAAGATGAAACTTTGAAAATGTAAATTTTGATCTATATTTTATTTAAATAGGTCACTTTTTATTACATTTTTTTAGTAATTATAAAAAAATTTAAAATCAAATTAACCCGTGCGTCGCTCTGGTACAATGACTAGTATCTAGACAAGAGCTTTTCTAGGGATAGACTATATAATGAACAATGACAGCATGGTCGAAATTGAACCCTTGCATGCATGCAGTCTGATGCCAAACGTAACCCCATAAATTATTTGACTAATTTACCTAGTTTATTGCATCCAAGTAGATTAAGGTCTCCAATACCCATTTTAAGCGTAATCAGATGAACCACTCATCTAGAAAATCACATGCAGAAGCACATTGTTTTACCCACAATTGATTGAAGCAAGTACTTTCATTAACCGGCTCATTAGTGCGGGGAACAAAGATGTCAAAAGAATGACATAAAAATCAAATCAGCAATTGAATCATGTACCTTCTTCAAATAAAGGTCATGAGAAGAAAGTTTCAATACTAACATCTTCCGTAATTAAATTCATTACCAAAATCAATAGAAATGAATGCCCCCTACATCCTGAAACTTCGTGTCCATAAATCCTCCCTCCTGGGAAAAATGAGTTACTGTTTCTGCGATCATCATTGCATATCCTTTGAGCAAGACAAACCTGTCTGCAACAAAAATGAATCCCTTGGAAGATGGATTAATTTTTAGAAAATGCCCGTACAACGAAAAACAATCAGAGGGTGATTTTTTTGGACAGAAAAAGATAAAATGGAAAGCTTGAAGCAAATGACAAACTTGTATGGTGGGTTCACCCTTAATTTGATGCCCCCGCTTTAATACTGAATCCATTTTTTTGCCTCTTGTTTGATATAATATCAGAAAAAGAGTCTACCAGCTGCCCTGCCAAACTACTCGGATCATCCATAAGAGTCTGAATGAAGGTATTAACCACCCTCCGTTCCTGCTCTGTCGCCCTTAAACTAAACCATGTTAGCAACTTCAACCTAAATTCCTGTTTGATGTGACCCTCACATTCTAGCCAACGAATTACTTTCACACAATACTCAAAGTTCTCATCCAAGGAACATGAACCATCAGATATGCGTAATGGAGAACCGTTAATTAAAGTGCTGTCACAATCATGTGTCTCTTCCATTGTGCTTGCTATCCTTTTTCTGCACATATCTAAGCGTGAATCAACAGCAGATACTTCTCCCGTTGGCCCATGGGTCCAGGTTTGAGAATCCCCACTCCCATGTGATCTTGCTAAACCATTTTTCTCTAGATCATGAGAAGCTGCATCATCGTCCCCCTCCACTGTGTGCAACAAAGAGCAACCATTATCTTCATCCCTAGAATACTCAAAAGGAGGTGTTAGCTCTTCATTTAAATCAGGAACTGAAACAACATTTAAATCAAGGCCTCTAGAAACTGAGGGCAACTGTGCTTCTGGAATTCTTGGTTTATCTAACCGTTCACTCTGACCACAGCAATTTTTCGTATTGGCACAACAAAACTCTTCCAAGTAACCTTGTTCTTGAGCCCAAGCAAGACGCAAAATTTTCCCAAGGTCTCGAACCTTGAATCCATAGTTGCCCATTGCGTCATTTGGCACCATCTTGGATCCCGAAGAATTCCCCCTAGATAGAAGGCTCTCTTTTTCATGATTCATAGGGACAGCCGGTGAAGGGTTGTTTTTAATTACCTCAATGCTCTTGGTAAAACACTTAGCCTCAGAATGACCCAGGTCACGTGTATCTGTGTAAGATATAATCCGAAAAGTATATTCTGTGCAAGGCTTGAGATTGGATATCAAAATCCTCCTCTGAGATTTGGGAAACACGGAAACAGGATCTTTGGAGGGTGATTCATCCCGACTCGTGTAATACCAAAGCTTGTATCCCTTAATCTCCTCAGAACATATATTTGATAATTCAATTAAAATGATTTTCACTGAGGAAGTTGTTACCTCTTCAAAAACAAACTTGCAAGCAGCAGGAAGTGAACCCCCTGCGAGTTATAAATATACCATCATGTCCAGAATAAATGAGACCGAAAAGTCAGAAATTTAAGTCCTTCCCTCAAAGTATATAATAATAATAAAAAAAAACTAAAGAGCATTAATTCCAACCTGTAGAATCTGAATTTGCATTGTGAACAGTGGCAAGCCAGCTATCAGCTTTCTCAATAGCAAGTGAACAGAGTTTCTGTATATCATTGGCAATAGGGAGTCTGCTGACAATGCCTCGAGCCATCTTGGCAGAAACGCCATTCACAGGGCCAACTTCTGTCTCTAGCTTAGCCTTCGCCTCTTGTACTATTTGATGCAAGTCTTTGAATTTTGTGGTTCCATCTAGGAGCCTGTAGCTCAAATATATCCTGTAACAGAGTACATCCACACGTCGGGCATCCTTAGCAATATTTAGCTGCTTCTTCCAACATCTGAAATAAATAAACATGAATCACCAAGCCAAAATGGATCTAAAACTTTACTTACAAACATATTAAAATTGGTGTAATAATAACTATCATCAGCAGTTATGTTATTAATAGATTAACTGCTATGTTGATGCAAGTATGATAGGAGAGAATAATTCAATAAGGGGATACATGCGTATTGTTCTCCAGTAATTTGGACACAACTCTGCTACTTCCTAAAAGTCTGAGTCTAGACAGCAAGTTATGTGCATTTTGTGAGTAATTTAATGTCACTCTTCTCCAATAAATAAACTTCTTCTATCATAAACCCAAACCGTTATTCACCAAAAACCTTAGTATACCATATATCAACAACAAAAACAACCAAGTCCATTAGGTAAGTGTTAGCTAGATGAATCAAACAATGCCAGTGTTCTATTCAAAATCATGTTTATAAACAACAAAAAACTTCAGTATATCAATAACAAGGTGGAAGGAGGAATGACAAATATTATCCACCGTACATGTAAACAAAATTACTTACCCGAGTATCCCCGTAACTTTACCACAGGATGCACAACAATAACCACCATCTAGCTGCATCAGTTGCCCATGATCAACAACCCCCACCTTTTTATGTAGAAGGGCGCATTCAATATGGCAAGACAACCCACAGGAGTCCCCTTGAGTAGACTCAGATGTGCATACCAACCAAAGACTAGGATCCTTGTTATCATCAAAAAGGTGACAAATACAGCAAGAGCATCTTCTACAGAATGTGTCATCTATAGACAGAACTGCCCTACAAGCAGCATTTTTACAGATCCAAGTGTTTGAATGGCCAAAATCAGAAGACTGGTCAGGAGGAGGTATGAGTCGAGTGGGATTTTCACCCTTCCGAGACTGCTTTCTAGATGGTTGGTGGCTGAAACTAGAAACCTTTTTGGTGTCTTGTTTCTTAATCATCTTTCCAGTTGACTTAGTTTCAGTCATCCTGCTTTTAATTGAAATGTTTTTTTTGTCCTTATCAAAACACGTTCGAAGAAGTTCCTTCTTCACACCACATTTTAGGAACTGCTGAAGGAGTTCTGAACTTTTTGAAGCACCATCTGAATGGCCGTTTTTTTCTGGAGTACTTTGCACACTGGAAGAAAGGCTTTGAACACCAGAAACTGGACAGAAAAAAAAAACAATTGTAGTAGTATTTGGGAAAAACAATAGTTAAACTTCAAACGATTAAATTAGGGCTTGGATACACAACACAAACAGCAGAGATAGACAAAGACTATATAGGAGTAAAATATGAATGCAATAAATTATTAGTTGACTTCAGGTTCCATCAAAGAAGTGCACATGTAAGAGTGATATTTGCGAAGTTAAACCATTAGGAGTAGGGACAGATTAAACCTTCAGATCGAATACAATATAACTGATTCCATTTCTTTCCACAAATAAATCAGTCATACTTCCGCCCATGTTTTAAGGCACTTATAAGCGCCTTAGACCATTGTACATGGATGATACACTCCAGAGTTGATTGAGTAAACCAACCAAACATCCAGCAACAGAGCTAACAACACCAAATTATATAGCTAATTCCATATGAAAGTGCAAATTAAGGAGAACAATTTACAAATGATTATGTGCAAACCACGAGAAAATTTGACCACATTTACATGTTATCCAAGTACTGTTGCATACGAACTTTAAACTGCTTTGACACTATTGTGAACAAAACCATTTGACAAGAAAATACATCCGCTAGCTACTTAGAGGACAAAGTTCTTTATATGAAACATTCCCCTTTGCATCAACAGAAACAAAATGGAACCAATCCATTGTAAAATTTATAAGCTTTTGAAATCTGCAAAAACATTGAGGTTTAAATTAAGAGATGGTAATAGCAAACAACATTAGGCAAAATCATTAAAGGTGACCGGCCATAGAAACACAAATACAAAATAACTAATGCAGTTCTACTTCTAGATGAACATCTACCAAGGGAAAGACCTGGAATCAAGTTCCTCCAGACAGATTGCGCAGATTTTGAACTAAACACCCAGATTATAAGCTATCATGCAATAGGACAGATATAAGTCTCGAGCCATCCTGAAAATGGATACATTTATGACGTGATCTTCTTAATAAATTCCAAATAATAGGATCGGATTTTCACATCAGAAGTAAGAATATTCACAATGAAGACTGGTGAAGCAGAGAAGTATCAACAACGGGCTTTCTATATAGGATTAACCAAAAGTGTGTATTATTCCACACACAGCTTTATTATAATCAGGGAATAAATTAATTAACGGTACAATATAAGAGAATCCCTAACTAATAGTTATATATTTGTTCCCCTATTTACATATAATCGATATGATATGATAATCCACACTAATTAAATCAAATACCTTAAGTAAATGGAAGGTTACATGGAAAATTGATTGTGGGGGCGGAGGGGCGAGGGGGCGCTGGCTAAGAAAGCAACTTCATAGAAACAATGTAGCAACCACAGTTATAGATCTCAGATGGCACATGGTGGCCAACTATAGCAAGATGTTCGTCATTTTAAATGCAAACAAATAGTTCATACATTAGACAACTGAATACTCAAATAAAGAAAAAGAAAACTAAAGAAACTCTCGATAAATAAAGCATAATAATAAAGTGAAATAATGAAAGATGATGGTTAAGTAGCGTCAAGATTTGGTACGGAAAACTATAAGTAGAAAAAAAGAAAATAGCAGTGTGAATCAGGACGAACATATAACAGGAAAAAAAAAAGTTTGAATAAAGTGAGAAGGATCAAAGGCACCTTTTCCTGGAATGGTTAACAGAGAAGGGTTTCAAATATTATATCTATGAAGCTAAGAATGTAATAGAAAATGGAGGACAAATCGCAGCTGTATCAAGAAAACCTTGAACAATATTGTTTTAGTGGTAGAAATAGATTTTTGAAATCTAAAACATGGTAGCACTGCCATAACATGTAGAAAGCACTATTTTGACCCCTATTGAAAACGGCTGTACTATTTGAGTCCTGTAGGGGTCTAGAGCTGCTCCACTCTGCTATAACATCCAATTGACTACTATGGTGGCATCTAATGGAAAAGCATCCAAAGCTAATGCGTGGCAGATAAATTTGATATGACCCTTAATATGTAACAGGGGGTCTGTGCAACTGAAAGCACAAACCAAAGCTTTGTATTCAATATCCGATTATATCTCAACTGACATCAATTGGAATTTGAAATTTTATACATTATGTCATAAAAATATGGAATGCAATTATTGATCAATCCCTACAATAGATTAATATGTAATCATCATGTTAGAAAACCTGCTCCGTGATGATAATCATTAAAAGTGGATATTTCTTATTATTGAATATTATTACTGTAATCTAACCTTAAACGTGTGAACAAATTACATATCAATATCACACTAATAAAGAAACGTGGTTTTTTAAACACGATAGTTTCCAGGAGAAGGATGATGTACCTCATTCAATTCATTGTACTTGTTAAGATGAACAAAAAAATATTTAGTAAACATTGACACTATGGTAAGATATAATCCCAGTTTCTAATTGCAGTTCAGCTCGGTGTAGTCAAAGGGTCCACATGAGATCAGTGCCTTAGGAGTTTCTTTGTGCATCAAGTAAAGACTGCCTCTAATGCCTCATTGACAAAGATAGAAATTCTATGAAACAACAACTATCTAACTTATTAACTATATGACGCCAAAAGGCTGAACAAATTATACATAATTTTCAAGAATATTTTTTTGAACATTCAGTTCATACCATGACATCAAAACCTCTCATGACAAACTGATCCAGTGTTTGATATTTTCTGCCCAGAATTTCCTAATAAAAAGTTGAATTTCATTACAAGGTAGGTGGACCAGTACATGGTAACTGTAAATCCTACGAGGGCCCACAAGGTTCTCCCATGAGAACGATTGTTAGAGAAGTCAATATAAACCATTAATGCATCTTCACCTAATAGATTACACTTCTTAGGTAAAATAGCCAGTTTTTGGGACTCTTAGCAGCAAACAACTCATGGATTTCTAAAATGAAAACCACAAAATGTTACGCCCAAGTAGTTAGTTAAAATGGAAAATCAACACAAAGTAGTAAAAATATTTACTGACAATTTATTTCCATCCTCAGTTTATAAAAAAGATCAAATTTAACTCCCCAAGTTTAAGGGGAAAATAATTGGATACTCTTATAAATCATTAAATGGAAAAACCAAGAAATATCCCATTAGAAAAAATTAATCATAGAAGGTTTTTTCAACAATTTTAATAACCTCCCATAATATAGTCACAAAAGTTTGAGTTACTTTCAACCCATTTTGATTAGTATTAAGATTAATGTGTTATTATCATTCTCATAAATAGGGTAAGATAGAGGTTTTACAGTGCAAAACATTTCAATACAACAGGGCAGTCTGTGTTTTTTCCCTTAGAACAACATCATTCCAAATTTAAAATAAAAAAGAGAAGGGGAAGGCTATTGGATATTCCCCTCTTATGCAAACCATTGGTACAATTGTGTTCCAAAACAATATCCTTCAGATTTAGGGGGAAATACAACTATACTAATCGGTAACATATGTGTTCATAATTTATTTTTAAGAAGATATTACAAGCCCCTCTCTGATATAACATCAATGGCACTGGACCCTAAGAAAATAGCAGAATTAATCTCTAATATACTAACAGGGCACATCAGATCATTGGATAACCATATTTTACTTTACCAATAACTACAATATATTTTATCACACGGGTCAAACAAAATTCACGTAGATGATAAGCCCAGAGGGCAGAGGAAGCTTCAACACCATCTTGTTGGAACATTTTTGTTTCAAGATTCCTCATCAAGCAAGCATAAAATATTGATATGTAATAAATCACGAGGAAACAATATATAAATTACAACAATGATATATGGTAAAAAACGCTTCTAAATGTCAAGTTGTCACTTCCAAAATTTATATTTATATCATGCATTGGTCTGGAACTGTACAAAACATGGTCTTTGTCAGGAAAGAAAATAACAGTAACAACATAGTTAGACATAATCGGAATATATGGCAGCATGACATTCAAAGGAAGAACACTGGTACGTGGTAACGTAACAAAAACACTAGACACACATTCAACGTAGGTAATAGTACTTTTAATCACGTGTTCATCTTTCCCAAACTCAAATTTCAGTCGTATACTATACCATACCCAAGGTTTACTTTCAATGAACTAACACGTCAAAATAGAATACTAAAACTACACAAGCAAACACTCAGCTACATAAACCACACGAAGAAAAAACGAATTGTCATTAACCTCTAAAAGACCATACCGAAGAAGCACAGGACCATACCTTTAGCCAGGAACTTCTCTTCTAAATCCATTAACTATGATTGAACGGCCCTTTCCTGAAAAAATACAGAGATATAGCATTACTACTTTGTTATACAGGTGAGAAGATCAAAGCTGTGTCATGTAAGACTTGCCACTCCACAACGTCAAATATATAGAAAAATAAATTACAAAGTAAAGTCTCAATGTTGAAAACACGCCAAATAATGTTAACAAATGGTAATTGACAAATGTTTAACACGACAAGTAGCTTGCTTTAGCTAAAATTCCAGCTACTCAAGATCAAGAAAAAACAACTAACAATGTTAACACGAAAGTTTTGTTTTTTCTTGTTCATCTCAACTTGTACTTCAACAAACAAAAACACCATTACATTTTATAGAAACAACGACAATTCATAAGCTCAAATACAAGAATGTGGCTCACGAAAAGAACATAATAGACCCGCAATAAATGGAACTACAATGCAGGATAGGAAAATCAAATTAAATATGTTCCACACACTAAATAAACAGAAAATTAAAGGAAAAAAATTGAAATCATGCATACACAAAAATAAGCCTATCCAACCCACAATGCCTCGTTCAAAAGATTAAAATGGACATAAAGCAAATAGCATAAAAACCTACAACAACATCCCACACACCCAATTAATATGACAAAAATATTTACTTTATTTTTGCATTTGTATACTATTAAATAATACGAAAGACGAACACCGAAGAGAAGAGTGCCTCTATAAAGCCTCACACATCGCGATTTAACAGCCTCTTCCACACGCATTGTGCAGTCCGCATTGACGAGAAGTGAAATCAAAGCGTGTTTTTCTTAATTTTTCCTTTTTACCAGAAAAGGAAACACCTCCTATACACGAATAGGAACGAATACAGAATTGCAGATATTAACATAACGATAGAGGAGAAGGAAAAAGAGTGTACGAAGATATTGAAGAACAAATCTGCGGAGAAAAGAGAGCCGAAAAAATAGGAAAAAATAGAATGATAAATAATATATAATAATAAAAAAGAGCAACAGAAAATTTGGGTAAAGTGAAGAAGAGAATCTGCAGAAAAAACGCACCTTGGGAGAATGAGGAGAGTTTTTTGTTGAGAGCGTGAAAATCGTTTTGCTCCGAAGAGCAATTAATAAATCGAAGGCAAAGAAAATTCTTCGTTGTTAGTTGTTATTTGTTATTTGTTGGAGAGAGAGAGAGGAACTTGTACGAGTTGTTCACGTTATAGAAGGGAGAGAAAGCGGCGAAGAGCACGCGCGGAGGAGCGCGTGCACGAGGAGAGTAGTAGTTTGAAAGCAACAATGGTTTGGGGTTTTCTGCAGTTGCACGGTTACCGCTACACATCTACTCCCACACTCTCATCACTGTCTCATGTCATCTTCTCTCTCTTCTCTATCTATAAAATTTTATATATATATATATATATATATATATATATATATATATATATATAAAATTTACGCTAACACACAGTACATACTTTTTCTTTCCTTAGTTTTCTTTCCCTTTTATGACATTCACGTGAAAGGCCATAAATGTCCTCGCAAACTGAAAAATTAAATACAAATTTATGTATACTCAAAGCTTTATTTGTTTTTTACCAACTATATATCATTCTTAAAAAAATACGGATTTATATATTGATATACATATGGAATTAATTAATAAATTAATTTAATTATTGATTCATGTAAAATATAAAGACGGGTTGATTCATGTAATTATATATATATATATATATATATATATACATGATTTAATAAAAAGATTTAGAATTTTATTTCTGATCATAAGAGTTTTCTTATATTAACCACAAGAGAATGTGAAAAAAAAAATAAGAAATTACAAAGAGATACATTAGAAAAAGAAATTAAAGAACAAAAAGATTAAAGAAGATATTTTTGTTGGACTTTGGATAGAAGTTAATATTTTCTTATTATGATATATGTAAATATTTGAGAATTATAAATCTTAAGAACTGTACAATAGTTTTTTAGAATTTGTTAATGTAATTATTTTCTCTTTATATAACAAAATTGACTGTTGACTCTTTTTTTCAAATATTCTTCTTTTATTTTTTTTAATATATTGTTATATCAAACATACATAAAAAAACAAATTAAAATATATTCAAGAATTTTTTATATATATAATTATGAGACAGCATCCTAATTATTACTCTGTGAGACTCCTCTCGGGGATGTAGAGTTGGACATGAGAATGTTATTGTGACTTTAATAAGAAGAAATAAAATGTTTTTTTTTTCTTGTACGCATTAAAGGCAGTGATTAAGATACATCAAAACTTTTGGGGTAATAGAATCTTTTTTCATATAGGTGAAAGATTAGATTTTTCCTTCTCTGTTTTTTACATTCATGGCTTCTCAATCAAGATTCTGATTTTTTTTACTATTTACTGTTTCTTTTATCCTTCAGTACATAAAATATTTATTATTGGAGTTATAGATAGTCAAACTAAACTTGCATATATTTTTTTTGTTAAATATGTTTTAAATTTTTTAACTTGAAGTAAAAATTAAATTAAATTTATTTTTAAATTTTTAGACTGATTTAGTTATTTATTTTCAAAAATTAAGTAAATTTAATCTTTTTAACCAAGTTTATTTGATGTTTTAAACGTGTTTCTCAATTAATATTGAAGTGAAAATGAGTTAAAAGATATGAATAATTCATATACTACCATGAAATACGTTTAAAATGTCAACTAAATTTAAAAAAATTTGATAAAAATTACTAAATACACACATTATTTATAAAATTGGAGACTAAATTAGCCTAAAATTTTAAAGAATAACTATTTTTAATTTTCACTACAAATTAAAAGACAAAAATATATTTACTTTTATTTTTTTATTTGTATTTTGTTGCCATTCTGCTATTTTATTTTTATGATTCATGCTTGTTTTAGAATAATGATCTATTACTTTCTGTAATAAGATTAAAAAATACTCTGAACTGAAATAAGAAAAAGTAATAGTTGTAATCACGAATCACGATTTATCGTTTATCTTTTGATCATTGAATTATTAGGTTATTTTCACCTTGAGAATTATAGGGTTAGTTTTATGAACAATGTGAAGGTTGAAACTCCATCAATACATTTGATTGGGTATAGTATCAAAGAAAGTGACTTTTGTCAAAATCTAACACTTAAATTTTTCATATTTAAAAAAAAAAAAAACTTTACTTTCTAGTATGGTATTGGTTATTAAAAAAAAGAATAAAGAATATCATTGTTTTTATTATCTTAAATGTTTAATGATCATTAAAAGTATGTCAGTTTTATTTACAGCCAGATTCAATTAACTCATTAGTTTAAATAGTAAAAAATTGTGATTTTTGCATAGTATGAGACATATTTAGTAGGAAACTTTTTATTATCACTTGACTTCTTACAGGATTAGAAACTTTATTTTCAAAACCCAAAACCTAACTTTCCAACTAAACATTCTTTCAAATAAAAACTTTGCATTAGTGAAACAAAATTTCCACATGTGGCTAATACACTAAAATCGAAAAAACAATTATATATTAATTTAAATGTTTGAAAATATAGTCAAACTTTTATTTGGAAATATATAATATCAAAGTTAATGAAATTCACAAGATGTGACTTCATCTAATTTATTTCACTTATTGGTTCATGATTTTGCACTACATGAAAGTTATCCCCAACCATCTTTTTAATCAATATGTTAGTCTGTCATATAATGTTATGTTAAGAAAGAATACAAATTAATCACTCTCAAAATATATTTTAGATACCCACAATAAAGATAACGATATGAGCACAATAAAAAAAATATTAAGTCAATTACAATTCTTTATCAATAAAACATACAAAATAAACAATGATTATAGGTGGTACACATTTAAGAATTTTCCAAATTATAAAAAAAATCAAAGTGTTGCCAAATTTTGAAAAATCATACTTATTGAACAATTATTTATCCAGTAAAATCTATTTCTAAAATTATTTATTTAAATTGCATTTTTTCTTTATTATTTAAATTTTGCTAGAATAATGAGTTTTAGTTTTAATTGTTAATGTGTATATTCCAAAAGCTTGTAAATAAAAACAAATTTAAATCAATACAAAACAAAAATATAATCTTAATTCAATCGTTAAATGGAAGCCTTAAAATTTTACAATTGGTGAAATGCACTTTTTATTTCCACGGTTGGTGGAGGTACCAAAACACTATAATGTTCTAATATATTCTATGTGAGAGTTTTGGTATTTTCAATAAAAAAACAATAAAATTATGAGCAATATGTCAATATAATATTCACCTCATTAATTTAAAACATTGCATAATTCATAAAAAAAAAAATCAAAATGTGAGTGTATAAAAATAAATATTTATAGCACTCTATGAAATTCATGATAAACTATTGAGAATATATAATCTTTTTATAAATTAAAGGATTTATACAATACAAAAATTATATACCTATTAACAATAACTCTATCTCCAGTCTCTATGCTTCACATTTCTCCTAATATTATCATTTAGTCTTGTATAACATATGATCATCCTAACGGATAAATCGCAAACAAACATAAAAAGACATGGTAAGATAAAGTCAACAATAAATATACTAAGTTTTATATGTAAAGGTTACTAGATTTGTCATTCTCACACCACATCATTAACAACTCAAACAATTTATTTGTCTTAATATGTAATTACATATAGCTCACATGGTTTTTCTAAAAACAAGTCACTAATAAAAACACAATTTTGTTTTTTTTTTAAAGTTTAATTAGTTTAAAGTCAATTGCATCTTTTCGATTTTACCAAACATAACTTGTCATCTTAGTTCAGTGGTAGAGCGCGTGGCTTTTAACCATGTGGTCGTGGGTTCGATCCCCATAGACGGCGATTAATTATCTTTTATTTTATTCTCTTTTAAAACAATTCATAATTAAGTCTATAATAAGTATGTTTGGAGTTTATATCATGTATTTAGACTTCACAAGTTTGAAATTTAAATTTAGGGAATAAAGTTGAATTTTGTTTTTGAAACTCAACTAATATTCTAATTATTTTCTATTTATTTTTTTCTTGAAAAGACTTTAAAAATTATTCATATCTTATTTTTTTGTTTCCATCGTCTTCATCTTTCTAACGTAGTGTTCATTTGTGTGAATAGCATTGTTCGTGTGTATTTGCACAAATGGATTCGTGGCAACGCGTATGTTCTTTTTAGCAGATATGCATGGATTTGCAGGCGCGGATTTACAAAATCCATTCCACATTCCATCTTTGCTTATATGCCTAGATTTAAGTGTATTATAGGTAAGTTTGAAATTTAAATTTAGGGAATAAAGTTGAATTTTGTTTTTGAAACTCAACTAATATTCTAATTATTTTCTATTTATTTTTTTCTTGAAAAGACTTTAAAAATTATTCATATCTTATTTTTTT
>Ga0209589_1010584_pt1 | contig 13386 bp, 10 predicted proteins | sample CowpeawhiteBW_FD_187525 | JGI IMG/M metagenome (GOLD analysis project Ga0209589, IMG submission 187525) | Root nodule microbial communities of legume samples collected from California USA - Cow pea white BW (SPAdes) (version 2) | ecosystem: Host-associated > Plants > Roots > Nodule | place: USA...
AAAATTAAAAGTAATTAAGTATAAAATTTTTACAAAAATTAAGTATTTGATATTTATATTAAAATTTAGTGGTAAAAGTCATTTTATTAAGTCATTTTTAATAAAAAAAAATATTAGTATAACATCCATACAAATAGAAATTTGGGTTTAAAATTAGTAAGAGACAATATTGTTTTATTTTGGAAAAAAAATAATAATTAACAAAACATAAGTACTTAATAGAAAAGTAATTAATAAAGTAATATGTTAAAAAATCATTTTTAATAAAAAATATTAGTAAAACATTTATACAAATAATAAATTTGGTCTGAAATTGAGAGAAACAATATAAATATTAATACTTAATTTTGTAAAATTATTTATACTTAATTAGTTTTAATCTTATAAAAAATGGATTACAAAGATATTTTAATTATTAAAAAAATTGTGACAAAATTGAATCAGATACACATAAGTAGGTACTAAATTGAAATATAAAAAGACATATATGGGAACTAAATCAAAATCAACACAATGACATCTGATAGTGACACTAACATGTGGCATTACAATGTCACGTGACACTGACAATACCACGTGGCACTAACAATGCCACGTGGCATACACAGGGACCTGACACATGGCATTTTTCTTTTTTTTTTCAATTTTTTTTAATTTTTAATTTTTAAAAATAAAAAATAAAAAAAACCACAGACTGACACATGGCACGTCGTTAACGGCGTTAGTCAACTCCGTCTAAAAGGGACCTAATTGAAGCACTTTTTTAAAAATTAGGATGCAATTGACACTTTTTTTAAAAGCGAGTACCAGATCGACACACATGTACTAAAGTGGGTACCGTCCGATTAATTAAACCTATAACTTTAAAACTAAAAAAAATGTATTTCAAATTACGTGATCTGTGATAATTTTTGGATTAGGTAACTCAAACTAAAATTTGAAGTTATTTATAATTTTTTTCTAATTTAAATAACTTACAATGAGTAAAACTCTTCCTTTTAGGTGTCTTTTAAATAACGTAGAGGTATTTATATTTTTATTTGACATTCACTTAAATCCCTTCTTACTAGGTGGGCTCATTTGAGATAAAAGAGTGCTTGTGACTTCACTTTTAAGATGTAGATTGTTAGCTTTTGATAGTTAAAAAGAAAAAAACATTCTACAATCTCCTTTTTACATGTTTATTGAAATAATTAAGAACTGGAATTAAAGTTAGAACAATAAAAAGTATAGCAAGAACATCTGGCTTTAACCCAAAAAAAAAAAAGAGAAAAAAAAATCTAAAAACAAAATAAAAGGTGGGCTTTTTAGGCTTAACGTGTACTGATGTACACTTGAGCTATACAAATATTATAATGCCTGGATTTTAGTGTGGCGATACCTGCGAAAGACACATCCATACCCACTGATTCTTATTCCCATTGAAAGATGGTGATGGCTCACTGCATTTCATCATTTTCAATTTTCCCATACTTCTAATTTCCACCATCTTCTAAAAGGCAAGTTTCTCTCAATATTAATTAATTTTTTTATTGAATTTATCTTAAATAGAATTTCCTTATTCAACAGTGCTTTCTATTCATAAGATTTAAATTAAAATATTTAAATTGCACTCAGGATCAACCTAAACATTGGTTTCTTCTTGTAAAGTAAAAGGGTTGACATAACATGTCATTAAACATGCAGGACAAGAGGAGTGTAAAAGGCTGAAAAACTATCACAAATTTAGGCTTTGCCGTGTTTTCCATTGCACATAAAAAAACCTATTATTAAACAACCTTTTTCTTATGTTTTAGCAAAAGTTGAGAAAGATTTTTAAGGTGTGTGTTTTTGGCCATTTGTGTAGGTTTGATTCATCGTCCCTACGTGATAAATTGTCACTGCCACGGCATTACCTAGTTTCCTCCATACTAAAAGTACCTTTTTTTTCTCCAACTCCTTAACTCACAAGTTCTTATATTCTTTCTCCTACTTTTTCTTCTCTCATCCCATTTACCACTTCCCATTGGTTCTTTTTCTTAGATCCGCTTCACACGGCTTTATCAGTCCACATAATTTTCAAGTATATTCTGCTAATTCTCTTTTCAATTACATTAATAAAGTAGTGGATGAACTATTAAATGTATTATGCTAAGAGGGTTATTAAAAAAACAAAAAAAGAATTTCAAATTATTTAATGTATAAATTGTATTTTTATCTGAGAGTACATTCCTCTCGAGAATTTGATCACTTTCTGAACCACTTTCAATGTCGAGGAAAGTACCCAATTTTTTTAAGTTACAGAAAGTGAAAGGAAATGCCGGAAAACTTTACTGGAAAAGATGAAAAACTATGAATAGACATGTTAAGTTTGCTTTACAATTTTTGTCAAAATAACGAAACACATTACATCCTCGGAGCTTAAATCTGTGTACGTTTGATTGACCTTTGTTTTTAGACAACTAATGACTTGGAAGCAAAGTTTTCTCAGCTTTAGACAAAAACAATGCCTGAAAAGTCATTAGGTTAAAAAGTGGACAAAAATTGGAGTCAGTAACTTAACTGCTCCAAGTTATACGTGAAAAAACATTAGCTAAAATTGTTATACTCACTTAGGCCTAACTTTTCTTTCTTTCATACGAAAATTATTAAGAGATTTCTTTACAGTGATCATGTTGATAAACCAGAATATACACCAAGTTATTTTATGAATTTCTTCTTTTGTTAAGAAATGTTTTGAAATGCCCCCGCAATATTACGTGATACAACATTAACTAAAATTGCTGATAGAAAAAATTAGCTAAAATTGTAATACTCACTAAGGCTTAATTTTTCTTTTTCCATAATATTAAGAGATTACTTTACAAATAATTATGCTGATCAACCAGAACATTTATGGTTGTGTTTTTGTCAAGAAAAGTTTTGAAATACTCCCCTAATTTATTTTAGTTGAGATATATTGGTTTACAAAAACGAATGACTCTCGTATCTTATTTAATTCGTTCAGCCAGTAGTATTTTTCAATAGCTTTATGAATAAAAAATAACACATCGAAGAATCACAATTCATAACCAGTGTCCTAAAAACTGAAAACAGAAATAGAAAAACAAAATGATACAAGTGTGACAAATGATAATAAATATCTTTCAATTTTTAAATAAATCGTGATAATACTATTATATTATATAAAAAGACCAATAAATCATTGTAAGTATAGTTTTATTGGTCTTAAATTAACATAAGATAATTACTAAAAGAATAAATGATTTAAATTTTTTTTAAAAGTTCTTAAATAATGACTAATATTAGTGATAAAAATATGTTTAGAGATCAATTAGAAACAAATTATTTTGATAGTCAAAATTTTAATAACTAATATTAATAATTTAGAGACCAATTCATAATAAAAATTATTTTAATTATCAATTCAAAGACTAAAGATAAATTTTTAAAGTTATTTTAGTTATTAATAATTATATATTATAAATTTTTTAATAATAACTGATTTTAGTTATTAAAAATAATTAGTTATTGATGTAATTAATTTGGATACGAATTTATCATATATAATTTAGTTTATTAGACCACCAGACACTACATAATTTATAAAGATATTTATTTTAAAGTTAAAACACTAAATGCTATTTAATTTTTATTAAAGTTGACCCTTTCTATTTTGTATCTTTTAGTTACTTGTTTAAGTCCTAAATTTTATTTCACGTATTTCAAACAAGTCCCATGTTTTAGGACTTTCTTGCATTACGAAAAATGTGCAGAATTGGGTAGCCAAATAATTAGCCAATAAAAGGACAAAATTACGGTAGGCTACGATTAAAAATATCAACGATGAACAAAAGTGGCAGCTGTAAAGTAGTGGACAATTAATTAATAATAGAAAATTGATAAAGCATATATTATTTTTCTAATATTATTATGATATTACTCTGAAATATTAATTTCATGGAAAGTAAGTTAATGAAGATGGGTCTCGTATGTTGTTGGGCTTTGTTGTCTTCTGATTACAAATGCTGCAGTTATTCAATTATTAGAAAATGGAAAAAAAAAAAAGAAAAAAGAAAAATAATGATTAAGAAATGCCAAGTGTAAGCCATCATGTTGATCTTTTTGTGTGTCGGAAAAGCATCGATTGTCAGAAGCCAAACATGAGTCAGCAAGACTTGGCAAGTTCACAAAGCCGGTGGTGATAAATAACTGATGGGAAAGCAAAGTCTTTATCTCCTTAGAGTACTACTTCACACCCAAAAAATTTACCTCTCTCTCTCTCTCTCATCTCCTTCATCAATCACAAACACCACCTCTTCAACCCTCAACTCCTTCGCTAGTTCTGCTGAAAGACCACAATTTTTGTTTGCTTGAAGAAGCTGCTGACATCATGGACTTCGACTTCAGGGCTAGTTTTCATTCTGTCAAACACCTCTCTGCTGTGCAAGCTGCTAGACTTCACTCTGGTACTTCATTTCACTTGCTATTTCGCTTTGTTCTTTACTTTCTTTTTCTTTTTTTCCCTTTTTTTTTAAGTTCTTGGTATTCATGAACCCCACTAGCTATTCATCTTGCCTCTTGATGTGAAATCCTAAGACTTTTTCTTTAGTGGGTTGAACCGGGGGAAAGCATTTGGGTTGGAATTATGTGCTCTGATTTTTTTTCCTTTATGCCACTTTTTGATGAATTGGATATAAAGTCTCATTTTTTGGTATCTGTGATTTTTGGGAAACTGTGTGAACGCGTTTATTTCTTTACATTTGATTTCAATATTCTGTCAGGTTTTCCTTGTGGCAAGCACGTGCACGTGTGATTAGAATTTGTGTTTTAGTTTGCTTAGGCTACCGTCCTAATTTTTCAGAAGCATATCTTCATTATGTGACTGAATCTGAAGTGATTCACTACGCTCTAAGCCGTAGTGTGCATTAACTTCTAGTTTATTATGAGAGCCTTTAAATTGTAAAACCCCAAGTTTTTAAGACTTTTCATGATAGCTTTACATGTGCTTATGAAGAAGCTAGATAAAAGTGCATATGGAAGAGTTGAGAATTTTAATTTGTGGCATGTAATATTTGTTCTAACGCTAATTTCGATGCCGATGAAAAAGGGACACCACCCTAATTAACGCTAATTAAGAAAACCTACTTACCTATTGGCAGTTGAAGATGATGTTGTGTTCTTTTATACAATTGACCGAGGACTTGTTGGTGATGATCTCTCAGTATTTCTCCCTCTTGAATTTTCCAACTAAGGGTAGGTTTAAGCAGATGGATAGAGAGACACCAGAATATGACATTTTTTTTTCTGGGTTAAGCATACAAAAAGCCTTAGCAAGTAGTAAGGGAATGTATTATTATGATGAGACTTACAACTGATCTATCAATGATTGACTTTCAGCAATTTTCAAACTTGACCTTTACTTCAATTTTGTTTAATTGCACTAATATATATTTGTATCCCTTTTCTTTTGGGTTTGATTGGACTCTTGGAACGCAAGTTAAAAAATTTCCATAATTGTTTAATAAAGCCAGATTTATGGGAAAGCGAATGTATCAATTGTCATGTAAATGACTGAAGTGTACGTATAATATAGGTTTATGCTTAATGATTTGATGTTAGGTAATTTAGGTCTGAATATTTGATCATATGGCAAAGTTTTCATTTACGCTCAGACCAGGTATTGGCATGGAAAAGAGCATAAGTGAGTTCTACTTGTGCTTATTTTTCTTGTTTGGGATTATTTTTCATTTATGCTTATTTTTCATTTTCCTAGTGCTTTTATCTTGAGATATTGAGATGCTCTTTCTATAACATGCCCTGTGAAGTTTTTGTACTTGTCCTAGAAATAACTCACTGACCCCTTTTAAACTACAGATAATTATTCAGTGATCCATTACACGGATGTGGATAATGACGGCCTGTGCAATTTTCGATGTCCTTTTTGTGATTTTGAAATTGAAGTTCCTCTACTCTGCACCAATTTGGAAGAGGATCATTGCTATGCCCTAAAAAATGTGGTATGCCTTTAATGTTTCTTAAAATTTCTGTTTCGCAGAAAGTACCTCTAAAGTGCTAACATGATTACAATTTTGTTGTAAATTCGTTTCACTTTCCTTGATTACTTGGTATCTGTCCAACCACTTTATTATAGATTATAAATGTAGTTATATACATCTAAACAGAAAATTTACATGTCTGCTTGATACGGTACAACACTGTCCTGATCTGGATCAAGAAGATAAAGGATCCAGGGACCAGCAACCATTATATTTAACAACTGGGAAAAGTGAAATAGGGACATTTCTGTTTAGGTAAGTAAATCATAATTGAAAACTCTGCTTCAATTTCTTTTATCAGGTTTGTCCCGTGTGTGAAGAAAATTTAGGGAAGGATGCAATTGTGCAATTTACACATTCAAACTCTCGAAAGGTACATATGCTGCTTTACTTATCTCAAATGTGTTGTTTTCTAAACTGTAATCTAGCACATATTTGGTATTATGAGTGTAACACTCTAGACAGGTATTGCGGTCCTTAAATATATGAAAAGCAGAATTAAAATAAAAATTCAATATACCAGCAGACCATAACTTCTCAATATTGAGCACAATGAGGCATTATAGTTCTTAACGTAGAAAAACTAATGTCTCACATCCTTATTTGGTTTCTCATTATTAGAAAAAACTCAAATCTCACACCAATTAGAAGTAGTACAAATAGTATTTAAGTGAGGGCAATCCTCATCTTTTAAGTTTTGTAGAGTTAAGTTCGGCCTAAACCACTTTGTAAGATGGTATGAGAGTCTATCTTAGATCCACTAAAAGAGTCACTAATTGCGTTATACACATACCAAACCCAATAGTACTAGAGGTGAGGGGGTGTATTATCTCGTATTCTAATCTCTTTAATATTTTATTTTTATTTATTTATTTTAGCTTATGTTATAACAGGATTTGATTTCTGTCTAACTCAACTGAATATGTTGATTTTTTTATCTGAAGTGGGCGTGGAAGCCTGAGAAATCTAGCATCTGGTCTGGTAACACAGCAATGCTAGGCAAGAAGCTGGCTACCAGGGGGAACAAACAAGAATCAATAACTGATCCACTTTTGACACCATTCATCTGCAACCCTATTCCTAACTCAAACAATCTCCATCCAGATGAAAACTCCAGCTCCAGCAGCAAGGATATAAACAGTCCTGATGCAAAAAGGTATACTTCTTTTTCCATCAAACTCTGTAGCGGTTTAAGTTTTGCAAAGCATGAGAAAACTAGTACAGAGTGAATGACATACAAAATGATTTCCTCTAAAACAAACTTTGATAGTTATAATGAATGATAGTGCATTATTACCAGGAGCAGCTCAGTTTACACTTTTACAGGACATGATGATCCTCAATGCCTCAAGATTTTTTGTGTGTTTTCTATTATTTAGAACAGATATGATTTGCCACAATACTAAATTTCAATACATAGAATAAAAATTAAACTTGATTAGCTACTCACAGACAATGTGCTCTGTTGCGTTATCAAATGCTAACTGATTCTGTTTGTTTGGTTTGGATGGAAATTAATGAAGTTGATCAGTTATAGATTAATTAGAATGCTTGCTGATGATACTGTTACTAATGATGTATAACTCAGCAACTCATGGTTGCAGAACTTGTATTTTACATTGCAATAAAATCATTTATTAAGATAGTCATTGCACAATCAGATTATTCCCACTTAAATAGCTTGTATCTTGTTACGAAGGATGATTGAGATGTTTTCCCTCAAGATTTGCCTGAAATTTTGCATTAGAGGAAGAGAGAATGTAAAAGTCTTGTATTCTGGTTATATAAAGAGGAAGAGAGAAGGCTTGTTAAAAGTCTTCCCTTAAATCCAATGCTGAAATATTGTTTATGGTTCTGTTTCTGCAGGTCTGGCAAAGATGAAGCAGATGTAGGTGATGAGCAGGATCAGCAAGAGAAAAGGCTGAGGGCAGCTTTTGTTCAGCAGTTGTTCTTCTCAACCATATTGGAGTAAATGTGTTACCAGAATTTACGGTCACACACAGCATGGTTTGGCAGAAGCTCCTTTTCAGATTGCCTCATGCTGATTCAACAGGCACTGGGTTTTATTGTGCTGTATGGGTGTAGGGGATGTGAAGTAGTCTAAGCCATAGTTATATGTATTTAACTATATTTCATATCTTTCAATTGAAGTTTGCCGTTTGGTATACTATATAAAAATTAGTCAATCTTCTTTACCTTTACCTTATCACTGTTGGTGCCAACTGATATTAGTCTCAGATTAGTTTCTCAGTTTAGTCATCTCCTAGTTACTATATGGAATGCAAAAAAGGTTAAACACTGATAGATCTAATTCAAATAACTATCACTGCATAAGGTTATGTTGATACTATCACAAATCGTATGATCTGTTTTTCTTTTTCACATCTTACATGGATACTGAAAAAACAAATAAATGAAACTGATGTTCAACTTAATGTTACAGAAGAAAGTAAAAATATTGAAGTGTACTTGCGCTTTATACATTTTGAAAATCCTTTTACTCTTCAAAAAATAAAAACACTCGTCTATTCTTTTTTAAATTAACATCTTTTATGAACACATAGCAGAGAGTAAATAAACTAGTTATTCTGTCATGAGTGCCGAAGCATCTTTGTGTCCTTGTTTCATACTTTTGATTGAATAAAGTTTCTCTGTGAAATCATGAGATTATTATTATTCTTGAAGGTGACACTCTCAGTTATTGAGTTTTATGTAAAATGTAAGATCTTAAGAATTCATGAGATGATTGTCTTTCTCACGTGTCTTGAATCAATCATCAAATAACATATTATTTATTTCTCATCTTATTCTCTCTTTTACTTTTCCTAATTTGATTTTCAGTTTTTGTCACACTTATGTTCACGTATTATTGAATCTATGACTCGAGCTTAAAGATGAGTAAATATCGTGAACAATAAACAGAAAATTCATGTTTGATTATGACTTTAAAAGAGATTGAGCTAATTGATTCAATCATTAAACCAATTGAATTTCATGGGTTGTAGGTGAGAATCACTATGTTAAAAGATCACTCTTCCATTCCATTCATGAGGTTTCATCATTTTTAGGTTTCTATAAGATTTTGTTCAATAATAAAAAGATAACGAATAATGTATCGCCAATACTTTTTTATTTCCACCATAGGTTGGTTAAAACAACATACACTTACGTTCAACTTCTATTGACAAAACAAGCAATAAACAGCTTTCCCATTCATGTTTTGGTTTTACATTGGTTCATTCCAGGCATTACAAAAATGTTGCTACAAAACAAATGCCAGAAACAATGACAGAGTTTAAATAACAGGTAAATGTAGTCACTACTTCAAACTTTTAATCATTCCATGTAACAAAAATAAAAAGGTGTGTGCTCACATTAAAAGATCAAACATGATGCGAGATTCACATGTAACAGATATAATTGTATCCTTTTAGAATCTAACTGTGTCATTTCACTTCTGTATTTACTTCCCAGGGAAATGGAATTGGCATAAACAGAGGATGAAGGAACCTATTTTAGAATCGGAGATCAATAACAGAACTTGTACTTGTACAACAGAAGAATTCTCTCAGTACGATCTATATATTTCTGAGACCTAGTTCTCCCCCTTTCAATTTCACACTCATAGTAGTCCCCATTGTCTTACTTTACCTGTCTGATTTTGCTAAAAAAACCCACTATAAGTCTCTTGGCTGCTGAAGACCAGAATACTGTAGGTCTCCTAATAAGATCAATTGTCTGCCCGCTTCATTGTATAAGGATACTATTCATTAGATCGCTTCGGTAACCAGAGGGAAATTAATAGAAAGTTACCACATGATTAATGATGTCGTTTTCATCCTTAATGTATGAGGGTCAGTACAGATCACTATCCAATCTTATATTCCACAAGCTTGTCTCTTCTCATCAATATATCATTCGACCAGTATTTTGCTAAGCACAGTTTGAGTTCACTATCATTCAGTTTGAGTTCTTCTGCTGCAAACCCCTCTCCAAAGCCATTGAAGAAAATACCTTTTAGTTATTGTTTGTTCAGTGCACCTCAGCAGGCCGACGTACAATTTACATTACTCCCTGAAATAATCCATGTGATAGTTTTCTTCAAACTGAAAAGCAATTCACATGTGTTTCCCATCATGTAAGGCTGAAATTGCCTCTTCACTGATATTCAGAAACCCTCCATTGAAGGACTCAGTGTCAGTCAACAACATTCCCACCATCAAAACCAACCAAGAACCTTCCCCTCCATAATCACCATCTCAGCTGGAACCTTTCCCCCTCAATTATCTCCCTCTCCTTCACCTAGGTATTCAAGAGACCCAGTTCTCTCCATTTCAATCGACTTCTCAATTGACTCTAACCAACTCCTCCCATCCCCCTGAACCATATGAGTACTAGTACGTGTTCTCTTAAAAACAAAAATCAAATCCTCATTCCCCCCTGTTGTGTATGTTGGGAGGAAGGGGGAGATCTTGTCAACTGAACCTATTAACGTAATACATACTCAAATCCACACATATAAGTGCAAGAGAACTGAGATCGTTTGCAGTTCATCTCTTACAACTTGTCATGCAATATCTTACATAAATAAGACAAGGAAACATCCATTGACTCTGGATATGAATGTGATCAGGATTAAAAATACATTGGTAACTACTCTACATAAACATGGCTTAAATCTGATATAGCCTTGCAAAGTAAAGTAGTTAACTTGTCCATTGCATATTTATTTTCAATAAAGACCTATCCATTCAAAATAAATATTCTGTAAGAGTTCTACCACACAAAATGAACATGCATCAGCATCAAGTGTCTCAGGATATTGCAATACCAATTATTTTATTTCTACATATCTAATGACAAAAAAAATGGGTAACCACATTACTGTAATTGTTGTATTACAGTAGATTACTATAACTGTTATGGAAGAATTCAAGTGCGTAATGCCTCCTCAACCCCAACCCCCCCCCCAAAAAAAAAAAAAACCTTACCCACTTTATTATAGTTTAAACTAAATAAGAGAAAATAACTTCCTATTCCCTTTAACTCCAGCTCCTATTCAAGGGTTAAGGAGTTCCCCTCTTACATCCAAACAAGGGAAGTGGATTCATCCTCCACCCAAATATCGAATGACTGTACTAAAGAGAAACACTGATCAGCTTTGTAAGACAAATCTCATAATTTCACGCAAGCAGAAATTTGTGGAATCTTGCTCAAGCACTTAATAAATGAATTATGACAACAAAAAAAAGATGGAAGTCAAACAAGCCATTGCTAATTCATTGTCCAACTTGACTAAACAACATCTAGAAACCTACAAAATATAACAAAATGGATATAACAGCAGTTGTGTAAAATGAAAAAAACTCAATTGCACAAGCCCATCGTAGATGATAGATACTTTCTTGGCCCACAAATGTAAGAGGCAAGTAGTTGGGATGCCAATCTCACACAATTTACTCAATGATAGATTGGATAACACCAGCTCCAACAGTTTTGCCTCCTTCTCTGATAGCAAACCTCATTCCTTGTTCACAAGCCACGGGGACAATAAGTTCAACCACCATCTTAACACGGTCACCGGGCATCACCATCTTGGACTCCTCATCCTTGTCATTCATAATGGAAGTTACTTTGCCAGTAACATCGGTTGTCCTCATGTAGAACTGAGGCCTGTAACCGGCGAAGAAGGGAGAATGTCTGCCACCCTCTTCCTTCTTCAAGACATACACAATTGCAGAAAACTTGGTGTGAGGGGTAATGGTTCCAGGCTTAGATAAAACCATCCCTCTCTGAATATCAGTCTTCTGAATACCCCTAAGCAACAACCCCACATTGTCCCCAGCCAGAGCCTCGTCCAGAATCTTCTGAAACATTTCCACCCCAGTCACAGTGGTGTTCCTAGTTTCCTTCACACCAACAATATCAACCGTTTCTCCAACCTTAATGGTACCCCGCTCAACACGGCCAGTAGCCACGGTTCCACGTCCAGTGATGGTAAACACATCCTCAATGGCCAACAAAAAGGGAAGCTCAGTTTGGCGCTGAGGGATGGGAATGTAGTTATCCACAGCTTCCATAAGCTCGTAAATCTTATCAACCCATTGGTTTTCGCCGCGCTTGATGGAAGGGTTGGCCATCAAAGCTTCCAAAGCCAACAATGCAGAACCAGAAACAATAGGAACATCATCACCAGGGAATTCGTACGAAGAAAGAAGCTCACGAACCTCCAATTCTACCAACTGCAGAAGCTCCTCGTCATCGACCTGGTCCTGCTTGTTGAGGAAGACCACAATGTTGGGTACACCGACTTGTTTGGCCAAAAGGATGTGTTCTTTGGTCTGCGGCATTGGGCCGTCGGCGCCGGATACGACGAGGATGGCTCCGTCCATCTGGGCGGCGCCAGTGATCATGTTCTTGACGTAGTCGGCGTGGCCGGGGCAGTCGACGTGGGCATAGTGACGGTTCTCGGTCTCGTACTCGACGGTGGCAGTGTTGATGGTGATGCCTCGGGCGCGCTCCTCGGGGGCAGCATCGATTTCGTCGTATTTCTTGGGGGCGCTGTTGCCGAGGGAAGCGAGGGCCATGGTGAGGGCGGCAGTGAGGGTGGTCTTGCCGTGGTCGACATGACCGATGGTGCCGATGTTGACGTGGGGCTTCTTGCGCTCGAACTTGCCGCGGGCAGCGCGGACGGTGAAGGAGCGGCGGCGTAGGGCGGCGGGGACGGGAGCGAGGTGGAGGACCGTGGAGGGGTGGATGAAGGAGGAGGAAAGGTGGGTGGTGGAGGGTGTGTGGGATTTTAGGAATAGGGAATTGGATGAAGGTGAAGGAGAGGGGTAGACATGAGGGTATGCGAGCTTTGAGGTTGCTGCTGCTGCCGCCGCCGAAGAAATTGCCATTGGGATTGGTGGTTGAAGGTGGAGAGTGAGGTTTTGGGTTTGGCGAAGAAGAGTGGGAGTGTGAGTGAGGAGAAGAAGAAGAAGAAGAGGATAGGGAAAGGGTTTGGGAAATTGTTACTCTATCTGCTGTGGATGAAAGAGTACCTCATGTTAAGTTTTATCCCTCTTTTTCCTTGTTTTGGAGGGACTTCACCTCACTTTCGCTTCTCCTCTACTATTCTTTTTTTCATCTCATCATAAACAATTTTAATCTGTCACCTATTATTAATATTATTGCTATAATTTCAAAAATAGTTCGTTCATACAATATATAACTATTCCTAATTAATAATAGCGTGTATTTTGTTCCATGTACGATTTTGACACTATTCAGTTAATTTTATTTTAAAAAGTTAATTTGTTGTAATTTTAAGGGAGTCCCGTAGATGTTTTTTTTTTTTTTGCTTAGA
>Ga0209589_1010585_pt1 | contig 13385 bp, 6 predicted proteins | sample CowpeawhiteBW_FD_187525 | JGI IMG/M metagenome (GOLD analysis project Ga0209589, IMG submission 187525) | Root nodule microbial communities of legume samples collected from California USA - Cow pea white BW (SPAdes) (version 2) | ecosystem: Host-associated > Plants > Roots > Nodule | place: USA...
TTATTATTTAAAAAAAAAAAAACACTCACTTGAATTTTTTAATTTATTTTTATTATATTTTTAAAAATTTATTCATAATATTTTTGTTATATATTAAAGTCTCAAATTTTCTCTTTATAAATATCTATATATTTTACATATTTATTTTAGATAATATATAAAATATTATCCAAAATAAATATCATAAAAAATTGAATTAAAATAATAACATCTATTCTAATGATTCACAAAGTAATGATTAAAGACTTATAATATTTTAAAGTATTAAGTGTCTTATTTTTCTTAAATTTAAACTATTTACAAAATTTATTTGAATTTAATTATTAATAAAAATAATTAAAAAATTATTGATTTAATTTTTAATAAAACCAAGAAAAAAACATTTTTAATCCTAATATAAATTCATCAAATAAAATATAAACAACACCCACAAAAATTATATATATATATATATATATATATATATATATATATATATATATAAAAAAAAAATATATATATATATATATATATATATATATATATATATATATATATAAACAAATAATATATATATATATATATATAATATTACCATAATAAGATTATTTATATATTTTATAAGCATGATAATATTTCCAAAATATTATTTTTCTAATTTATTCAATTACTTCAAATTTCTGGTTAATTGTCTAATTATTTTTTTAATTTTATATATAATTACAGTCACTTTAGTGTGTAACTTTTCTAATTATTTAATAATAAACATCCAAGAAAAATCAATGACGCTATAAATCTAAATTTTGTTTCATAAACACGTATAATAAATGATTTAAGTGGTGATTATACTGATTGTATCATATTACTCATCATTTAAAAACTATATTAAAATACTTTATCAAAGGTACAGGGAGATTAGCATGCCATTATTGATCCGAAGGTCTATTTGTATGATTGTTTTTCAGTTTGAAAAGACTTTCATAGCAAAAGATTCTCAGAAGTCCTCGCCCCGAAGAGCCCTCAGAACCCTCGAATGAGGTGCATCAGGGTCACCACGCATGGCCCGTTGCCGCCACATCTCCGCGGCCCTCAGCAGTGTCTCCTCCGCCGACTCCATCTGCTCCGGCAGCCACCCGATCACATCTATCCCTCTTCCAGAATCTGCGGTCTTATCAGAGGCTCGAGATATCGGCTTCCGTGAATCCACGAACTCTATCTCCGACAAGGGCGATGCTTTATGGTGCTTATAGTAATCTTTATCGTCCTCTTTCCCTTTGTTTTCATCCTCCGGCCACGGACTTCCATCAAGCCCAGCACAACTCACCTCTTCTAAACCTTTCCACGTATGCTCCCGTTTTTGCTGAATCATTGGGTCCAATCGCTGGTTCACCCCCGCGCTCTTCAGTTTCGGGGAAGGTTCACACGGAGATTTCGGAGTCTTCAACATCTCGTGTGCTTTGCTTGCTCTGCGTTCTGTTTCAGCAATCTCCTCATTCTTAGCCTTATCATTTGTACTTATACCCTGCAACACTCAAAGACCCAAAGTTAACATATATATATATATATGAAGATTCAAAAGCCTATATATAGAGTGATGATGAAGGTCAACACTTACTTGGGGTTGTCCCCTGTGAACTCTGGGACCAGCTTCTTGTTCCCCTGAATGAATTTCAGGGTCTGCAGTTCGACTTCGAGTGCCGGAGCAAAATTCACGTTTTAGACTCAAACGAGTAGTTGAAGATAATGCACAAGAGGCTCTTCTTGTTGCTTCCGACAGTCTTGACTGCATCTTAACGTTGTTGCTTTGTTTCTATGCCTTGTTTTTGTTTTTGGACTTCTAATGTTTGAAACACCATGAGATCAACTTCAGATTAAATGGGATTGACATAGCGAGAAAGAGAAAAAGAATGTTAGGGACGTTCTGGAATTTCTGCAACACGTGTTTTTATTTTGACGTGTCAACGTCATCTTTTGCCACGTGTAACGTGCGTATTGGAAAGAGAATTAGGAGCTACTCTAGAAAGAAGCATATTTTTCTAGAATGCTCCATTTTTTTTAAATTGACACTACTAAGAAAATGGTATCCGTTGTTGGTTCAAATAGGTTGAAAACTGATGTTGAAGGGACTAATTTCTGTACTGTTTATTGGGTTATCTAACAGTTTTATGCCGGCCCAAACCTGTTTATTCGAAATGAATTTTGTGTTTAAATCAGCCCATTAGAAATAAACAGCACACATACAGAATGAAAAAAGTTAAAATTTTGCTCACTGCTGTGTTGTTCTACAATTCTAATAGAACTATTATGCATCAAGAGAAAGAAAAAATGGCAGTGTCACCAAGAAGGTTTAACTGTTACTTTTTTCTCATTTGATGATGTCACGGTTTTTGAAATTATTTGTTGGTGATCTATTTCTTTCAGTTTAGATATGATACGTCCTAAGTTTAGAGCAATATGGATGAAGAGTTGAGGTCGTTTTAGAATTTAATATCGATACTCTAAGAATTTTTGGTTGACTTATTAGTAATAATAATGTTTATAAGAAAAGCACACAATTTGGAAATGCATATACTCCAAAGTGAAAACATTAACTATTATCAAGAAAAAAGAGAGTAACAATTTGAATAATAGAACAACTCTTAACATAACTAAATGGGAATCAGTTAGGCACAAAGTAAAGTCTAAATCGTGATTGACTCTTCTTAATCACCTAAGGGTAAAAGTCAAATAAAAATGCTATAAATAGATAACTACATAAACTAGATTTTACCTCTCCAAGAATGATTACCCCTCCAAGAATGAGATATTGATATAATATTATTTGAGTTAGAGAGTCTACTTATAGAGGGAACTGTGACTTGTTACTTCTCTCGGATCTATTAAACACACATAATGGATTAAAATAAAATAATGCAAATGCATTATGTACTCATAGACTTGAAGAAACCTCTCGTAGATCAAAGAGTTTGGTCTAGTCATGGGGAGAAGTGGTCCCATTTAAAGTATAATCCAGATGCACCAACCATATTCGCGATAAAATGTGATACAATAAAAGAAAATAAAAGTTTCCTTTGTTTCAAATAAATCATATATTATTTCAAGCATCCAATTTAAACTCTATTATTTATTTAATATCTACTAAATGGTATCAACTTCACTCTCTATTCTGAATTCTAATCATTCTCATGACAGAACATTTTCTCGCTCAACTCAAGCATCGAAATTTCTTTTCGTCATCGTCAATGATACCAATCAAATTTCGGTAAGAACATAAAAAAGATATACAAAATTAAATATTGAATCAAGATTATGAATTTTCCTAAAATGAAGAAAATATATATATTTAAATTGTGGTTGTCCACTCTTAAACAATATTTAACTATTAAACCCACAGGAACAACTATTAATCCGAAAGGTTGAATCTAGAGAAACAAGGGGCATATGTTTCTTACGTTACACGATACAAATCACATGAATTGCGGGTGTTGGGTTTGACTCCAACTGGAACAACAACCAGGAACACACTTCCAACTGTAAAGGATAAACCGCTGCCAACCTTATCTCTTGTCTTGGACTCGTGAACCTCTGAGAAAGACGAGGTACAAAATAAACATTTCTAAAACCCATGACCACAAATTATTATATACTAGTAACACTTGAGAAAATAATTATTACTCCTCACGGTTCAGAAACGTCTCGGACGATCCAAAATGGCTCAAAGACGCTAGACCATTGCACTAGTCGAGTATTGCTTCTTAGAGTTCGAGACCAGAAGTTTATTAATCACTCAATCACTGCGTATCACTATGTAACATCTTTCGATATAATAAACAATCTTAAACCCTACCTATGGACAATCTTAAACCCTACCTGGACAACAAATATATTGTTCTGTCACGTGGAATTATTTAACTACTTAAATCGTGGCCTTGGAATATATGAACGATCCTGCTATCATCTCGGGACAAAAATGTGGCCACCACTGTGTCCAACAATGCAACTAGATGGAAGTATAAAAGCAGCCAATAGCATGCATAGTTGACCTTAGATTTGAAATCTTATCTATGTATTAAAAGGTCTTCCTGCTTCATCATTTGTGTCCATGGTGGCCTTTTCTTCCCTCCTTCGAACTCAAAAGGGGAATAGCCCTGTGGGCCATGTGCCAGGATTTTGCAATCTTCATCATCCATGTGCTCCATAAAATAATTCCATTTTCTGTTTCATCCCAACATCACACACCAGTACTGTTTTGGACTCTTCCAGGAATAACCAACCCTCCACAAATTGTTTACTCTAATTTTACTTTATTGCTCATTCTTTTTCGTTTATGTCATCTGTCTAATTAAGTTCATTATCAGCTTGCCTTCAAATTAGTTTCATTGATCATGGTATATTAGATATAAATGGTTGAAAAAAAACATGGACAGATTCTTTCGCGTAACATTATGAAAAAACATGTTACTACGTTCGCATAATCATTACAAGATACCAAAACACCATAATGCCCTGGAAGAGTTAGAGACGGTACAAAAGTAAAAGATAATGATAATGAAAAGAAATTTGCATTTGTGCGGATGTCTGGGTTAAGCTTTAAGGTAGGTAAGTTATTCTATATATATATATATATATATTTTTTTTTTTTTACGTAATGATGATTTTATAATATGATGACAATTATTAACGTAAATCTGTATATATTGTTGTTATTATTTTTTAATGCCATTTTCGAACAGCATTAGGTTATGTGGATTATTATTAATTAATGATTTAAAGAGTATATTGGCCACGGTTTATTGTTATAAATAAATTGACGTTGAAAATGATTGAGTATAGATTATTATAATTGTGAAGAAATGAGGGCAGAAAGAGATCTGTCAGACTCAAATGCATACATTATTGGGTTTGGGTTGAGTCTTTCAGGGAGAAGACAAGCCGTGATTAACAACGAAGATTTTGTGAAAATTGTCGAAAAAGTAAAAACGCAAAAGAGAAAGACCGAACTGGGAAAAAAAAAGTGGTGGGCCATTTGCTGTACTTGGTGCTGCACTCTGTATTTCAAAGCATATACCACAATCCAAGGAAAACTTTTTTGTAAAGACACCATCAGAGAATACAAGGTTTATATACTGGGGTGTGCAAGTCTGAATACATTGATAAGATATTTATATGAGAAAAATAAGCATAATTGTAGTGCATGCATTTCATTTGTAATTTGAAAGAGTGTAGAGGCATGAACCTATTAGCACTGAATTCAGCATGGTTTGGTCTATCTAAGGGAATCGAAAACATGGAGGGAAACCAAGATTTGACAGCATTAGAGAGTGGTGGGGGACTGAACCAAGTAGCTGGCTCTGGCTTCTTGAAATGCATCTGAATTCTGAAATTCTCTTGCTAAAGTAGGGAAGTACACATAAGAAACAGAAACTGCACATGGACTTATACGAACGCTGTCTTGTGAAATGATTCAAGTTAAGGGGTGATGAGAATGGGGCCCTTTCGATAAATAATTTTGGGTATTTGGTTGTTTCAAAAGGTGCTGCTGCAAAAGTGCAAAACTAAGTATAGTTTTGTTGTGACGAAGACGTAGATATGCTTCAAGCGTTTCTCACACAACTTGTTAAGATTCTTCACAAAGCAAGGGTCAATCGAAGCAGGGTTATGGGAGACACTGTGATCAACCGATCAAACCCAATTGTGGAGTCAAGACTGCGATCAAAGAACACGCGCGTTCTAGTGGCCGACATCAATCTCGTCTTCTTTTCGATATACATAGTAAAACTCAAACACGTGTCGAGCTCTCCACACACTACCAATGAGCCAAGTACATACAATAAATCCTACTTTATTATTTACTATTATAAATAAATAAATAAACAAATATTAATGATTACAGCTGAAAGTTAAAATTAATATTTCAAAATAGTGAAACTTTTGAGAAGTTAATCTCCTTGACATGAATTTTAAAAACAAATTCTTAATCGTGCCTGAACATCGTCAATATTTGTTAATTTTATATTATTACTCTGCGTCACTAATTGTTTTAAGATGCAAATTCAGTAAACTGATAAAACAGATAGGCATCTTCAAAGTAAAAACTACTTATATAGCCAACAGTAAAAGTTAGTTTAGGGGTGGACATATAGATTCACAGTTTTTGTAATATTGGAAAACCATCGATTCATAGAGTTTTTTTTTTTAAACAACTGTAAATAAATATTATATTTAGAAGATAATAATCAATATAAATAAAATTTTAAAATATAATAATTATATATTATTTCGTTCATTTCACACATATTTCTGATACGGTTTTTTTTTAAATAATTGTATAATTATAAATAATTTGTAGATATGTTAAATTACTATATTTAACATATCTACAAATTGATAGATTTTTTATTCTTTTGGATTATTGTTTAGGCTTGCTTATGAATATATAGTGGTAGGGTTTGGAAAACATGTCACTCAATCAAATGAATTTTGCATCTTTTATTGTACTCCATCTGAACAGTTGATTTTTTTTTTTTTTTTACTGAACTTGATTGAGTTTGATAAATTGAGCGAAAGAATTTAAGTTCTTTTAATTAAAATCTGTAATTTCTAATTTTTTTTTTCAAAAAATAGGCTATATTTTTTAAGATTTAAATAATTAAAAATATTTTAATTAATAGATTAAATTAAATTGAATAATATTTTTAATATTAATATTAGTATTTTTTAATAATTTTTATTTGGGTTGAGTTAGGTCGAGAGTTTAGCATATGAAATCTGTTAGTCAACCCGTAAGAAAGTGAGTTGGTTGAATTTGGTCTAACTGCACAAAGAACTTAATTCAATAATACACAAAATTTAGATTTAATTGGATTAGATTGAATTTAGTTGAAGAGTTATTCGGTAAAAACCTCGAGGTCTGGAAATTGATAGTTATCCATAAATTTACAAGTATAGAGAAAAAAAAAAGACCATTTATTTCACAAGCTAAAATTATTCCCATAAACGGAACAAGCACTTACTCAGACTTTTTGACTTTAATCATTCAAATACGAACTCTATTTATAATTTATTACGAAAAATTAAGATTTGATTTAACTCTTAACAAAACAAATTTGAGTGTTTAGGCAACGTTAAATCCAATAATTTAATGCAGAGTTTGTAGTTAAAAAATTGAAAAGCAATGGTGTAGTTTAGAGGGGAGGCAAAGGTATAGGTATCTAAGCTAAATCCTTATCGTGGCTTCCCATCTCCACGCCCTATGAATAAGCCAAAAGATCCATCACATCACAACCGGGTTTGTCTCATACCTACACATACACAACACAAACCTATACAATACGACGGAGAAGCATGTTTGTTTTACATACATCTGCCTCGCCTTAAGGAAGATATGTCATCGCATACATTGAATTCAACCCTCACCGATTCATGTATGTGTTTTATCAATTAACCAAAACTATTCAGAGAAACGTGGGTTTACCACGCAGCAGATAGTAGCAATATATTTAGGCACTACACACCCACGCCTAGTCCTTTCAATTGAACCAATGCATCATTAAAGCAAATTCGACAGACAAAAAGCAACTGACTAAAACTACATAGGTTTTTCCATTAACATGTAACGTCACCCTTTTTCAACCGCATCCTTATCATTTCAACAAATACATATATGCCTATCGTATTGAACTACATTTAACAACGGCAACTCCAGAATCCGGACAAGTGGATCAAAATAATCTGTTGAAGGGAAAATGGGAGAATGACAAAACAGATTCAAGATAAGTGTGTATGTCGTGCTAGTAACTTTTTTTTTTTTTTTTTTTAACTTTCACACGTTCAATGGCCTGTGTCCTGTTGTACTCTGTCGCACGATCTCTCTCCGGGTCCCTTTTTATCGATACATGAATCTTATCAGAAGCTAAAAACCATTAACTGCATATTCAAGGCTTTTGTCACATGTCGTTTTGATAGCCATTCATGTACTACATCAGTACGTATATTTTTTGTTTTTTGCTGCTATCTTATATATTATTCTCACTGTCGTAATAATCAGTTAAATAACACCTCACGGTAAAGCGCAAAACAAGAACACGTTACCTTTAAAAAATATATTACTTTTGTTTTTCAAAAAGATTTAGAATTTCTATATTGAAAAAAAAAATACAGTATATTGGTAGAGGTTAAATGTAATTGGTTGATAGTGACTACCAGTGGGTATGGCAAAGAAGATAATCCCAAGAATTAATGTGTGTGTGTGTGTATATATAGGGCAGCAGAGATAAGGAGAGTTTGAATGCATTGAGAGAGAAAAGAAACATGTCTGATAATCACAAGACTCGGAGTTCGGCACCGAAACTGTTTGGTTTCCCACTAACAGAGCAAGAGGAATTTGCAGAAAGGAAATACGATGTCGGAGAGGACAGAAAATTCAGGTGTCACTACTGCAAGCGGGTTTTCGCGAACTCCCAGGCCTTAGGGGGACACCAAAACGCTCACAAGAAAGAGCGTCAGAGAGCCAGGCGATTCCAAATCCACAGCCACAGACGCTCCTCCGTGCCACCATCATCACCTCTTTCAGTTACGCCTCTTACCTTTCTCACTTCCCATGCAATAATACGATCGGTGCCACTCTCGGTTACACTGCCACCCATTTACCTTTCATCTCCTTCTCCTTCTACTTCTACCTCTGCAAAGCACTTCCCCTCGCGCCCCGTTTTCGTTCCTTCCTCCACCCACCTCACTGCTACTGCTACCACTACAACTCCATGTTTTCCTCTTCAGCTTTATGCCTCACCCTCTGTACTGCAATCTGCCTCTACTGTCCTTGATTTTGCTGCAGACAGGGAAGTTGATGTCCATCTCAAATTGTAGTTCTGTCATGTCAGATTGCAGGTTAAATATATATATATATAATTAACTTTTATCTTCCTGCTTCACCTTCTTCTTTGCTACACATCTTTTCTTTTTTCACCCCTCCCCTTAAGATTATGAACTTGCTTTACTAATGGAAGAAGCTAATGCTTGTGATGGAATCAGGGATATAGAAATTGTTTCATAACCGTAATTAATCTCAGCCGCAAGTTGCAATTTTTTTTTTTCAGTTCACAATGTCATTGCAGATGTAACTGTGTCTAAATAAATCTTAGCTGAAATCAAAGTGGTGTAGAAGGCATATTAATTAATGTCGTAGCCTGCATATTATTTAGTTAGTTGTGAATTATACTAATTTTAAAACAAGAATTGATGTAGTTTTTTTGTTTTTTTTAAAATTGAAATAGTATAATGTATTATTTCAGGACACCTATTAAGTACAAGTACTTCTCATCTCTTAATATAACTTTGTTTTTCTGATAAAACTCCATTAATTATGTTAATTACATATTTCTCATCTTTTCTTATCTCTTCAGACAAACATCTGGCTAAATTACACTTTTCCATGGTTACATGCAATTATTTACTGTACCATGAAACAGTTTTGTTGTAAAAAGCGTTTACGGATTGTGGCCCGGTATTTATTTGGGCCTAACAGTACTTTATCTTTGTATGGACCATGTCAAAGAGTTTAAGGGAGGCCCAAGTTCCTCCGAACCTTAGTAGAAAAGACAAATATTTCTGCAATACCTGCACATTGCCACAGATGTTTTTGTATTATATAATAAGGATCCAGAAGTGTATACAGAAAAATTTGGTATTATTCACTATTGGTTAGGTCTTTCACGTTGTTGAAGTCGTAGAAAATAACACATACCAAACATTAAAATAACGCAAGTCACTATCTAGACACCAGGTTTATCATGGAAGTATAATCCCCTTAGTGTTCTAAATTACATCAAGTGTAGCTAGGGTAGAACAGAATCTACAGTAGCAGTTTTCATCCGAATCATTGCTGTGAAGAGTTTCTTCTTTGAGTGTTGATGACTGATCACATCTTTCCTCAAAATAATCATAACATTGGGATTTGAGGACCACGTCAAATCTGGTGGGCACTGGAAATGACGTCGTATCTTATGCAAAAAGAATCATCACACATGGTAACACCACCAAAATGGACAAAGTCATTGGTTTTACTGCAACCCAGGTTTCTCACACTATACCACTCCGAAGTTGTCATATTTTTTTTCTCTCTATATTTAAATAAACCAAAAAAGCAGTTTTTAAAAAAGAGACTTCATTTTTTCTTTAATCACGCAAAGTACATCCCAGATTCCGAGCGAGCACAAAGGCCACTTTTCAAAGATCAGAACATTGCTCATTCCTCGCCACAGCACACGTTTCTGTGCTTCATTATATCGTCTTCCCAATATACCCTTTCTCGAAACTTCCAAACCCTAACAAAAGCCCCTGCGCTCTCTTCCCTCCTCCCGCGGCTGGACATGGAGAGTTACGGGTCGGGTCACCGGCCTTACAGTGGTGACAGGAGGATGGAGGTGGTGAGCGGTAAAAGCCACGGTTGGAGTGCAGATTCTACTCAGGGGAGTGAAAAAGCTTGGAGATTCAGTGACCCAGAAGCGAAGAGAAAGAAAAGGATAGCGAAGTACAAGGTTTACGGCGTGGAAGGGAAGGTTAAGGCTACGGTCAAGAAAGGACTTCGATGGATCAAGAAAAAATGCTCTCAGATCGCCCATGGCTACTAATGCAGAGACTTGTTGCCACGGTAAGTACTGATATTGCAATTTTTGAACGTTGAGATTGCATTTCGTGATTCTCACCATCACATGCAAAGGTTTTTCCTCCCAATGTTCCGTTCTTCTCAGACCACTTCAAAATATAGAATCTCTTATGCGCGAGGATTATCTTGTTGCTTGTCTGGTTGTCCTGGAATTAGAGCTGTTAACAAAGATTTTCCTAATCCAAATTTTGATGTAAAAGTTGTTTGTTCTGTGTTATGCAGTTTCAGTTACTTATTAAAAATATTAAAAAAAATTTGTAATGTACGGATTTCCTGTTCCTGCATAGATACGAAAGATACATATGAAGCTGAATGGTACTGTCATTTTATTTGGTTTGGGGTAGAGAAAGAAGCACACATATTTTTGTCATTCCATTGGAAATGAAGGAAAGGAAGAGGGAGACAGAAACTGATGAAAAAATAAATAAAAGAAAAAGATAACTTTTGAAAAGGTGATGAATACTTCACCTAAAATATTCTTATCAAATACTTTTTTGGCACTGGAAAAATTTATTCTAAATAAAAATCAAAGTCAAAGTTAACAAGAAGTGAGTCGGATGAAGTGATTTGCAGTAATTTTATAGATAAATTCATTTGGATCTTTGAACAATTAAGTGAGTGATTCTCGACCTTATTTGGATAAGGTGATTTTCATTAATTTGTGTAAAAAAATTCATTTAAATCACTGGACAAGTGAAAAGAATAGAAGAAAAAATCAATGCCATTTATGTTAAATTATAGGATTTGTTTTTTTTTTTTTACTTTGTCTTTTTGTTTTTTCACTCTCTAAGCTTGTATTTTAATTTATATGAGCTTTAAATAATAATATTTTAGTTTAAAATAATTTTACCAATTCAAATTATTATTTAATTTATTTAAAGTAATAACCAACATTTTATTTTAATAAATATATACAAAACTTATTTAATTTTAATATAAGTTTGGGATAATTTATTGATAATGTTGGGTTTGTTTGGGATAATTTATTCCAACAGAAGAAAAAAGAAGAAGTCAAAGTAAAAGTTATATAAAAAGCGAGTCAGGATTTGTTTGGATGAAATTATTTGCACTATATTGTAGACAATTTCATATAAGAGAGAGCCAATGTTACATTATATCAATATTTCTTTCCTTTCTTTTACTTTGCCTTTTTGTTTCTCACTCTCCAAGCTTTGAAGTTTCATTTTAATTTATATTAGCTTTAAATAAGAACATGTCGATTTAAAATAATTTTACCAATTCAAATTATTATTTAATTTATTTAAAGTAATATTTTATTTTAACTAATATATACAAAACTTATTTAATTTTAATATAAGTTTTTCAACTTTAATTTTCTATTTTTAATAATAATTCACATTAATTAATTAATAATAATAATAATTTTATTTAAACTAATGATTTAACCACAATTTATTTGAACTTACTTTCTATCCACCACATTTTATTTCAATATAATTTTATGGTTTGAAATTTTTTATTTTAAATAAATACTCACGTTTCATTCTAACATAATTTATATTTATTTTATTTTGTTTTATTTTATTTATGAAGGGTAAAATAATAATCTTTTTATTTGAATAATAAATATTTTTTAATCTATCAAATGATTGTCAAACTTTTATAATTTTTTCTCTAAGACCTCTTAATTTGTTACCATCTTTCCCCTAATTTAAATAACTTCATTTTCATTTATTTTCTTCTCAAATTCACTCCCTTTAAATTCTTTAATCAATTTTTAAATTCATTTTAATGATTATTTTGTTGATTTGATAAATTATTATCTTAATTTGATTATTTTAAAATAAAATTACTTTAATTGGATCATGTGATACTATTTAAAGATATTGCAATATGATTTTTGATTATATAATTCTTCAATCTTGAGAAAAATATTATTTAGAGATATCATAATAAAACATCATTATATAGCCCTTCAATTTTGAGTTAGAACATTTACGGACAAATTAGCACATAATATTATTTTTGGTATGTATGATTTAGTATTTGTATGTGAACTAATATTTTTTATTATGGTGTCAATGAGCCAATTGTACAATTGGCTCATCATGGATTAAGATAAAAAAAAGTCAACTTAACATGACTCATCTTTTCTTTTTTTGAGATATAAATTTTGAAACCTTACTTAACTAATTTAGATTTATGATATGTGGATCGATTCATTTCTAAATATTTTAATTTTAAAATTTATTTTATATATTCTTTACTTATAAGTGGATTGACTTGATTTAATATTTTATAATAAAACTTAATTCTCTAATTTTGATTATATAAACAATTAAATAAATTAAACATTCAAATTCTTCAAACATTATTTAATAAAATTCTTATTTAAAAATATCATATTATTAACTTATATAATTAAAAATAGTAAATAATTATAATAAAAAAATTATAAAAGATTATTAAAAGAAAACAATAAAGTGGTGGTGACGATGGATTATACATCTATGCTTAAAAAAAAAAACTAAATTTGTTTCGACCGACTTTCTCAAACCATTGTGAACGGAGTAAACTCGGTATAAGAATCATTCTGTATTATGTTAATGTCTTGTTTTATAGATCACATCAGTATCATAAAATTCCGTTTAATTAATCACAAATGAATTTCTTCATCCTCTCTACGTTCCCATGCCATTTGCATATATATATACATATATATATATATATATATATATATATATATATATATATATATATATATATATATATATATAAAAAA
>Ga0209589_1010591_pt1 | contig 13379 bp, 9 predicted proteins | sample CowpeawhiteBW_FD_187525 | JGI IMG/M metagenome (GOLD analysis project Ga0209589, IMG submission 187525) | Root nodule microbial communities of legume samples collected from California USA - Cow pea white BW (SPAdes) (version 2) | ecosystem: Host-associated > Plants > Roots > Nodule | place: USA...
TATTCTTTTTATTAACATTCTAAAATATTTAATATATATATTTGTAATAATAATAATAATAATATATAATAAAATGCTTATAAAATAATACATTATTTATTGATTTATGGATGTTACAACAGAGGAGCAGCGCGCAATCTCAGCCAAAAAGGAAGGAGTTGATATTTGGCGAAGTATAGACGGGCAAACCCCAAAAAGGAAGGAGTTGATATTTGAGAAGTACAGACGGCCAAACTGCAAAAAGGAAGGAGTTGATCTTTGACAAAAGTACAGACGGACAAATCTTAGAATGGAAAGAGCTGATCTTTAACAAAGACACAGAAGAACAATCTCAACCAATAAGGAAAGAACCGATGCGTGTAACCTCAGTCGGAAAGGGAAAGAATCGATCCTCGAATACAAACGACCCACAAATAGTAGTAACTGGTCCATTAAGAAATTAGTATAAATTAAGGCCTAGTGAACAGGTAAAGGTACGCTTTTCTCACTAACCAATTACACCTCATATCAATCAGTTTCTGACTTGATCGTCAGAGTGCCTGCAGGTACCCCCACCCCCGTAGTGCATACGGTAGGGAGATCCAGGAGGAGTCCAAGGAGGAACAGGAGGAGGTTCGACACAGAGGGTTCTTGAGATCGTCTGGTTCCGTACTGAAATAGTATCGATCAGGTACAATTGGCGCCCACCGTGGGGCCAGACAATTCTCAAGCAGGATGGTGTCGACAAGAGTAGTAGTCGATCAAAATACAGTAGTAGCGGAGATGCAACAAGAGATGAACCGCTAGTTGGAGGAATTGAGACGCAAGAACGAGGAAGAATTAAACGCCCTAAGAGAGGAGAACCAGCGGATGCGAGCGCAAATTGAGCAGAATCCCCCATAAAGGGAGGAATCCCGTAGCAATGAAGAAGGAGGGGACGGTACCGGGCGAGATGAGTCCCGAGTACAGACCACCACCAACCAAACAGAAGCGAGGCCCAGAGCAGCCAGACGCCACCCCTTCGTGGACGGGATCATGGAAGTGGAACTTCCCGCGCGTTGGAAGGGGTTGACTATGAGCCAGTACGATGGCACTACTGATCCGGAGGAGCACGTAGACGTCTTCACCACCCAGGCAGGATTGTATACTTCGGATGACGCAATCCTCTGTCGTGTTTTCCCAACATCCCTAAAAGGACCTGCACTCAATTGGTTCACACGATTACCACCCAACTCTATCGATTGTTTCGATACGTTAGCCACCCGTTTTGGCATACAGTTCGCCATCAGTAAGCCACACCATCTTACTTCTTTGGCATTGGTGAATATACGACAGGAAAAAGGAGAGTCTCTATGGGAATTTATGGAACGATTTGGGAAGATATCCTTGATTATCTCTAATTTGGATCCTGAGGTTGCCATGCACCACCTCATAACAGCACTAAAGCCTGGCCCTTTTGTTGACAGTCTATGCAAGAAGCCCGTGAACAATCTGGATGAGCTTTGGACCAGGGCCACCAAATTCATGCAGATGGAGGAACTGAAAGAATTTCGCAATACAACTCGATCAGACGCCTAGGAGAAGAGGCACCATGATAGAGAGCGAATGTTAGCACCCCGATCCGGCCACAGGTTCAAAGACTCTAGGCAGCTGAAATACAGCAGGTACACGCCCCTTGTGTCCAACAGAGCCAGAATTCTAGAGGAAGCATTGAACACCGATCTAATAACAGCCCCTCGAAGGGTTCCGACTCCCCCGAACGCCAATACCACCAAGCATTGTTGGTATCATCGAAATTATGGGCACACAACGGAAGATTGTTTTACCTTGAAAGACAAAATCGAGGAATTGATACAAGCAGGACACCTAAGAAGATTTGTAAAACGGGAAGGCGGGAGATTCTCTTTTAGGGGAGAACGAGAAAAACGCTACGGGGAACAACCACGAAGGACATCAGGATACCGAGAAAGGGAAGGAGAAGGCACCCGAAGAAGGGCCGAACCCAAAAAAGATGATAAGCGGGATAAGAGAGAAAGACCGCTGAGAGGAGTAATCAATTATATTTTAGGAGGCTTTGCAGGAGGTGGAGCCACTACGTCCACAAGAAAGAAGTACGTACGAGAAATTCAGAGCGTCAATGCCGTAACAGTATGTCCCAGGTGGCACATGCCACCCATCACGTTCCGAGACGATGATTTCCAAGCGATCGACCCCCAACATGACGACCCAATGGTGATATCAGTAGAGATCGAGGACTTCGCAATAAGGAAAACCCTGGTGGACCCGGGTAGTTCGGTGGACATCCTATACTGGAGCACTTTCAGAAAGCTGAGAATTCCAGAAGGGAAAATCCAACAGTACTCAGAGCCGATCGTGGGCTTTTCAGGAGAGCGAGTGAATACGAAAGGTTACGTTGACTTGTTCACCAAATTCGGGACAGGAAGCGTAACGCGAATGGTAAAAATTCGATACCTTATTGTTGATGCTCACACCTCTTATAATATTTTGCTAGGGAGACCCTCGTTGAATACGCTTGGTGCAGTAGTCTCCACATATCACTTGGCCATGAAGTTTTCGTCAGCTTTAGGGGACATAATCACTGTGCACGTAGACCAGCTGACTGCTCGTAGATGCTATGTGGACAGTTTGAGAGAAAGACAGTTTGAGAAGGTCTTGGAGGAAGCGGAAATAGACTTGGATCCTCGGGTCAGCAGCGAGGAGAGGGTGGAACCAATTGAAAGTACGGAAGAATTCCATTTTGATGAGCATTGGTACACCCATGTCAGCAAGACACTTGTAAAGACCCCTGAGATGTGGGAATTATTACAAAGGAACGTTGATTTGTTCGCCTGGAGCGCGACCGACATGCCAGGCATTGACCCGAGAGTAGCCAGTCACAAACTGTCTATTTTTCGGGAAGCTCGGCCTGTTGCTCAGAAGAGAAGAAAGATGGGGGGAGAAAAAAGGGAGGCAGCCAAAGCGGAAGTACAAAAGCTAATTTCGGTAGGCTTCATCAAGGAGGCCACCTACACGACCTGGCTAGCCAACGTAGTGTTGGTAAAAAAGGCGAATGGCAAATGGCGGATGTGTACAGACTACACCGACCTTAACAAAGCGTGCCCTAAAGACATGTACCCTCTCCCAAGTATCGACAGATTGGTAGACGGTGCAGCTGGACACAAGGTGCTTAGTTTTTTGGATGCATACTCTGGGTACAATCAGATCCCAATGTATCCTCTTGATAAAGAAAAACAGTGTTCATCACGGAGGAAGCTAACTTCTACTATGAAGTCATGCCTTTTGGCCTAAAAAATGCTGGAGCCACATACCAGCGGCTGATGGACAAGGTGTTTCATCATCTCATCGGAAAGTGTATGGAGGTCTACGTCGACGACATGGTAGTCATGTCAGATTCACTCGAACAACACGTCAAAGATTTGGACGAGGTCTTGGCAGCCGTACGGAAGTATGACATGAGACTGAATCCATAAAAGTGTGTTTTCGGGGTTGCAGGCGGGAAATTCCTAGGTTTCATGTTAACCCACAGGGGAATAGAGGCCAACCCCGACAAGTGTCAAGCAGTTGTTAACATGAGAAGTCCAGCCAACATCAAGGAGATACAAAGATTGGTGGGGAGGCTAACTGCGTTATCACGTTTTATGCCTAAATTAGGAGAAAGAATCCAGCCGATGCTTAGGCTCATGAAGAAAGCACAAAAATTCGTATGGGATGAGGCTTACGAGCAATCTTTTCAAACATTGAAGGAGTATTTGTCTTCTCCCCCAGTACTACAGAAGCCTAGCAAGGGAAAACCCCTGTTAGTATATCTAGCCATCTCTACCAATGCTGTTAGCACGACCATTGTACAAGATCAGGTGGGGGACCAGCGACCCATATACTTTATCAGCAAAGCCCTACATGATGCAGAATTGCGGTACCAGACAGTGGAAAAGGTAATTCTAGCACTCGTGATAACAACCAGACGATTGCGACCATACTTTCAAGGGAACTAGGTAATAGTAAAATTTGACTACCCAATACACAAAGTATTGAGGCGACCCGACCTCGCTGACCGAATGGTTGGGTGGTCCGTAGAACTATCTGAGTATCATCTTCGATGTGAAGCCCGAGGGTCGATTAAGGGACAATGCCTGGTAGATTTTGTCAACGAATTAACAGGAGATCCTGACGTACGCGAGGAAGGCTGGATCCTATCGGTGGATGGCTCCTCCAACACGAAAGGCGGGGGTGCTGGAATTGTTTTGCAAGGGCCGAATGATTTGGTACTCGAGCAAGCCTTGCGCTTTGGCTTTAAACCCTCTAACAATCAGGCAGAATATGAGGCATTAATAGCGGGGTTGACCCTCGCAGCAGACATGGAAGCAGATACGGTGACATGCCGAATTGATTCTCAGCTGATAGTAGGACACTTGGATGACACTTTCCAAGTAAAGGACTCCCTCCTATTACGATATTATCACGTTGTGCAGGGCATGTTGAACATATTCATAACAACAAACGTAAAGCATGTTGATAGATACCTGAATTCCATAGCCGACTTGCTCTCGAAGTTGGTGACTACCAAAATAAAGGGGCAACACCATACAGTGATCCATGCCACACTCGACCGTCCTACTGTAACCTTGACAGAATGCAATACTACTGAGACAGTCGCACAAGAGGATGAAGAGTGGATGGCTCCTATTATACAGTTCATTCAACATGGTGACACAGGCGGAATTGATGACCCTATCATGCGTAGAAAAGCTTCTCGATTCACTTTGGTTGGTGAAGAATTGTACAAACGAGGCTTCTCCAACCCTATGTTAAAATGCGTCACAAACCGCCAAACCCAGTATATTATGGAGGAGTTGCACACGGGGATTTGTGGCTTACATTCAGGATCTCGAACCATGGCAGCTCAGGTGTTACGAGCAGGATACTATTGGCCGACTGTAAAAGAAGACTGCGAGAAGTACGTAAGGAAATGTGCCCAATGCCAACAACACGGTAACATGATACATCTCAAGTCAGAAGAGTTGCATGGTATTACCTCCCTTTGGCCTTTTGCCAAGTGGGGCATGGATATCCTAGGGCCCTTCAACCCAGGGAAAGGTCAGGTAAAGTTCCTGTTGGTGGCTATAGACTTCTTCACCAATTGGATTGAGGCGGAGCCACTGGCCCTGATCACGGCCCAGCAGGTACAAAAGTTTGTGTGGAAGAATATAGTGTGCAGGTTCGGCATACCAAGCATCGTCATAACAAATAATGGTAGACAGTTCATCGACAAGGGGCTAGCCGAGTTCTATAAGGGACTCCATATCCAACATATTACCAGCTCGGTCGAGCACCTACAAACAAATGGGCAAGCCGAAGCAGCAAACAAGGTCATACTGCGAGAGCTTAAGAAGAGGCTGGGAGATACCAAAGGAAGGTGGGCTGACGAGTTATTAGAGGTCCTATGGGCATATCGTTGCACCCCGCAATCAACAACACAGGAGACACCCTACTTCTTAGCCTATGGAGTAGACGCAATGATCTCGGTCGAGATTGGGGAGCCCTCTTTACGAAGGCATTTGTTCAACACGCGTCTTAATAAAGAAAGTATGCTAACAAGCCTAGACCTGGTTCAAGAGCTCTGAGATCAGGTGCGCATTCGGGAAGAGGCAACCAAACTAAGGGCCCAGCGCCGCTATAATACCAAAGTCAAACCCCGGTCTTTTTACTAGGGAGATCTAGTATGGCGTATGGCAAGTGCTGCCCGGAAGCATAAAGGGAAGTTCTCGCCCAACTAGGAAGGACCATTCCGAATCAACAAAGTTGTGGGAAACGGCGCATACAGGTTGGAGCACCTATCTGGTGCCCCTGTCCCGGCCACCTAGAACGCCTCACATCTCAAGTTTTATTACAGTTAGTTTGTCAAACGTTTATTTTTCAGACTCTTTTGTGATTCGATTGCGCAATAAATGATGTACTCTTTCCTACATTGATCTTTTTAACCTAAAGAGGGTTTTTGGTCAAGAAGGATTTAACGAGGCATCATAGCCATAAATAAAGCATGATCATTTCATTATTATCCTATGATTACCTTGTCTATTGTCAAAACACGCATATATTCCGATCAAGCACAACAATCAGTTAATATTTCGCACTCTCTAATGGGAAAGGAAGCTTCATCGAACTAGATGATCCCCCCATATTTATACCAATGGGAAAGGAAGCTTCATCGCCCTAGATGATCCTCCCATACAAGCAAAAACTTAAGGTAATACATAACCATACAAAAACTTAAGGATTAGACGACACAAAGGAAAACACCATTCTGGCCAGAAGTGGCCGAGTACATCCTGGCCAGGAGCGGTCGAGTACATCCCGGCCAGAGGTGGCCTACCACATCATGGCCAGAAGTGGCCGGGTACACCTTGTGCCCACCTTCACCTGCAAATAAAAATGGCTAACAACATGCAAAGAGGCACAAGCAGCAGATGCAAACACAAAAATCTAAAGAAGAAAGTTCAAAGCATGGAATCAAAACATACAATGTGTGTTAATACATGTCCAAAAGGTAATAAACCAAAGCTCGACAAACAATTTATAAAACCAGAAAATACAAAGCAACAGGTCAATCCTCAAGAGAAGCAGCAGGTTTCTATTGCCCAGCAACAGGGATGTCCTCCACAGCCATGACGGAGCCTTCGTACACATCCTCATCAATATTAAAGCGCTCATCTCCCACGTCAAAGTTAAAATAATGAGAAGCCTGGCACAGGGCCTTGTGGAAACCCTCCTCATGTTGGGACATCACGTACCCCTCCAACTGGTAAATTTGGCCAGCTTTCTCAACGCTCTCCCTCTTCTCGGTTGCCAGCTCCTCCTTTAGACGCTCCAAGGCCACCAAAGAATCCTCATCCTTTTTCTCAAAATCCCTACAACGCGCTTTCAAGACATTATGCTCCGCTAGCAGTTGTGATAGCTCATTTTTCACACTTCCCAACTGAAGCGAAACCTCTTGCCTCCTATTATTGGCCTCAGCCAATTCCCTCTGCAGACTCTCTATCTCAGCAGTCAGTTTGCTTGTTTCTGGCAGTTGGCTTAGCATTGTATTCAGATGGCGACCCATCACCATTGCTCTGGCATGAAATTCATTCAGTGCATACAGCACAGTCTCAGGACGCATGGCTGGCACAATCTCAGCTTCCTCCGACGATAGGGAAACCTCTATGCCTTGGTTGATTTTGAGCTGTGCATCAAACATTGCAGCCAAAGAGTCAGCCACACTATCAGCAGAGGAAGTGCCTCGAGACTTCTTGGGGGAAGATGACCGGGGAGTAATCGGCCTTGCAGTACGATCCCTACGCTTGCTTTTCTTCTTCTCCACAGCAGGAGGCATCAGGTCGCTCTTTTGGGAAGACATTTCCATGGGAGCACGGCAAGTACTCTCACCCCCTCAGTTCCAGAAACACTTCTTTACCAAAGAGACCAGCAACAGCCATGATATCTGCAAAAAGAAATAAGCGTTAGTCCAAACATACCAGAGGCATATCTATGGGTAGTCAGAAGAACATACATACCGAAAAGATCATCGCGTGGATGAGAGGAACTAAACACACCAATAATTTTCTTGGAGGAGAGTTTCTTGGGCAATTGGTCCAAATAAGACAGCACATACAGGTCCTCCTGGGTAAGGGATGTTCTCGGCCAAACTCGATATGGGGTGGGATGTTTGGTCCAGTAGAACGAGAATTTGGGCTCGCCATTTTCAAAATAAAGATATCCGGCCCCAGCGGACTGGATGACTACCTTAAATAAACCAGTCTTAAACCTTTTAAAAGATTGCGTATAAGACGCAAGTAGACATTGGTGGCTTTGACCCACTAAAGACAACCAATTAACCAGCTCCCCTGGACGTGTACAATAGTACTGCAAGAAAACTTGCGGGGAGGGTCTCAAATGAAACACTCGACAGATCAGTCAGAACGCCTGAAGGGACGCCCAACTGTTAGGATGCAGCTGATTGGGTGCTACATTTAGCACCCTTAGCACTCCCATTGTAAAGTCATCAAAAGGGAGACAAACATGCAAATCAGAGACTAAGGTAGAGTACATGTAGAAAAAATCATGCGAATGACCTTCTCGACCATGACATACACTATCCCCACTCCTGGCTCGCTCTACACTAACAATGCGATCGTCTACTATATCAGCTAGACTGTCATACTTCTTACGAAAATCAACTATAGTGGCAGATTTACTAAACCTAGACAGAGGGAGTTTCACTCGGGGATCTACCCATTCGTACCCCAGGTGACACAAGGCTGAGAACTCCTCGGCACCTACAGAGTCCTCATCGTCGCTCTGAACACTATCACTGCACGGGGAGTCAGACACGGTCCTCTCCTCCTCTGAGTCACTATGCCTACTAGAAAGATAATAAGCAGAGGAGGATGACATACCTGGGGTGGTGCAGACAGGAAACACTCGGCTGGAGGTGGCTCACTTCCTAAATGGATCATTTGCCTCAAAACATCAAGACCCCACCTCTATTTATAGTGGACCACTTTCACAAGAGTAACCCCCTCATCACCATGAGACCTTGCTCCATCCAACGGTTGTTGGCACATCTCCTTTAACTCCCCACCTACACCATCTCATTATTATGACAAGACAGCCTCGAACGGCGAGCCAAGTTAATACTTTCTCTTTCCCCATAATTAAAGCAAGTCTCATAAACACAAGTGGTTGGGGACGCCTCGACACCATTTCCAAGAACAACACATCATAGCCTCTTGTGAACTTTGTTCACTACGAGCCTAGGGGGTTGGTGTTAGTGTATGGCCGGGTACATCTCGGCCCAGTAAGGGGAAAATGGTCGGGATCATCCCGGCCCAGGTACGAGCACCCTCACACTTTGGCCCAACCGCGAGGGCTTGGATCCAGCACGACGCTGACAGCCCAATAAGTGTGATGGCCGGGTACTTCCCGGCTCTCTTGGCCGAGTACATCCCGGCCCAAGGGAGTGGCAGATGGAACATGTGATTATGACGCAGAGAGACAGAGGAGCAGCATACAATCTTAGCCAAAAAGGAAGGAGTTGATATTTGGCGAAGTACAGACGGGAAAACCCCAAAAAGGAAGGAGTTGATATTTGAGAAGTACAGACGGCTAAACCTCAAAAAGGAAGGAGTTGATCTTTGACAAAAGTATAGACGGAAAAATCTTAGAATGGAAAGAGCTTATCTTTAACAAAGATACAGAAGAACAATCTCAGCCAATAAGGAAAGAACAGATGCGTGCAACCTCATTCGGAAAGGAAAAGAATCGATCCTCGAATACAAACGTCCCGCAAATAGTAGTAACAGGTCCATTAAGAAATTAGTATAAATTAAGGCCTAGTGAACAGGTAAAGGTACGCTTTTCTCACTAACCAATTACACCTCATATCAATCAGTTTCTGACTTGATCGTCGGAGTGCCTACAGGTATCCCCACCCCCGTAGTGCAAACGGCAGGGAGATCCAGGAGGAGTCCAGGGAGGAACAGGAGGAGGTTCGACACAGAGGGTTCTTGAGATCGTCTGGTTCCGCACCGAAATAGTATCGATCAGGTACACCTTGTTTGGATAAGGAAATTAAAATACCTTACATTTCAATTTCTTGTTTGGAAAAAAAATTTGAATTTATTGTGAGATAAAATTTAATTTTAACAATATTTATTTTACGCTTAATTATGTTTTGAGTTCATGATAAATTTGGAAACATGCTTGACAACCCAGATGGGTCGGGCAGACTAGGATTGGCCCGAGGACCTGGACTGGCCCGACGACTTGGACACGTCTGATGACCCAAACAAACCTGACGACCTAGACGGGCCCGAGATGCGAACGGGCCCGACAACTCGTACAGGCCCTTTCAAACCGTCGGGTCCGTTCGGAAAGTCTGGCCTATACGAATCATCGGGCCCGTCTGGGTCATCGGGCTTGTCCGGGTCATCATTCTAGTTCGGGTCATCGAGCCCGTCCGGGTCTACAGGCCTGTTTGGGTCGTTAGACATGTCCAAGTCGTCGAGCCCATCCGAGTAGTCCGACTCGTCCGGGTCCTCGGGCCGATCCTAGTCGTCTGAGCTTTCTGGGTCTTAGGGCCCGTGTGGGTGTACGTGTCCAATGATTTGGAAGGGCCCGTTCGGGTCGTCGGGCTTGTCTAGGTCGTCGGGCTCGTCTGGGTTGTTTAGCTCGTCTAGGTCGTCAGACTCGTCCGGATCATCAGGCTCGTCTGGATCGTCGGGCCCGTTTGGGTCATCAGACCTGTCTGGATCATCGGGCCCGTTTGGATTGTCAGGCCCGTCCGGTTCGTCGAGCCCGTCCGGGTCGTCGGGCTCGTCCAGGTCGTGGGGCACGTTTGGGTCGTCGGTTCTGTCTGGGTCGTCGGGCACGTCCAGGTCATCGTGCCCGTCCAGATCGTCTAGAATGTGAGGTTGAGTGAGAATAATTTCAAATTCCACCTATTTTGAGGGTATTTGAATTTCAACTAATTTAGCTAATTGAAATCCTTCAAAAAAATGCTTGCATTTGAAATGCTTTTTAATTCTCTATCCAAACAAAGCATTTCATTACAAAGAAATCTAAATTTTTCAAAAAAATGAATTGCTTCATTAAAATATTCTATCCAAACACACTTTTACCTTGTGTTTGGATGGAGCATTTCAACAATGCTTAGAAATTGAAATGCTTTGCATTTGAATTGCTTGGAATTAAATTCCATTCATTTTTTAAATAATTTGTTTGGATAAGAAAATTAAAATACCTTACATTTCAATTTCTTGTTTGGAAAAAAAATTTGAATTTATTATGAGATAAAATTTAATTTTAACAATATTTATTTTAGGCTTAATTATGTTTTGAGTTCATGATAAATTTGGAAACCCGACGATCAAGAAGGGACCGACGACACGGACAGGTCCGACAACCCGAACAGGCCCAACGACTTAGACGGGCCGACGACCTGGATGGGTTCGACGACTCGGACATGCCTTCCAAACCGTCGGGTCTGTCTGGGTCGTCGGGCTCGTCTGGATAGTTTGACCCGTCTGAGTCGTCGGGTCCATCTGTGTCATTGGGACCGTCCATGTCGTCGGGTCTGTCTGGATCGTCGGGCTTGACAGTTTGGACGGGTCCATCCAGGTTGTTGTGCTCGTCCAGGTCGTTGGACCCGTCCAGGTCGTCGTGTAGTCCGTGTCGTAGGGCCCATCTGGGTCGTCAGGCTCATCTGGGTCGTCGGGCCCATCTGGATCATCGGGCCCGTTCGGGTCGTCGGACCCGTCTGGATTGTCGGGCTCGTTAGATCATTGATCTTGTCTGGATAGTCTGCCTTGTTTGAGTTGTCAGACCCGTTCTGGTCGTAAGGCCCGTCTGGGTCGACGGGCTCGTCCAGGTCGACGGACGAGTCCGTCTAGATCATCGAGCTCATTCAGGTCGTCTAACCCGTCTGGGTCGTCGGGCCCGTCTAGATTGTTGAGCCCATTCGGGTTGTCGGACTCGTCTGAATTGTCGGCCCCGTTTGTGTCATCGAACCTACCAAAGAGTCTAGAATGTGAGGTTGAGTGAGAAGAATTTCAAATTCCACCTATTTTTAGGGTATTTGAATTTCTACTAATTTTGGCTAATTTAAATTCCTCAAAAAAATGTTTGCGTTTGAAATGCTTTTTAATTTCTATATCCAAACAAAGCATTTCATTACAAAGCAATCTAAATTCTTCAAAAAAATGAATTACTTCATTAAAATACTTTATCCAAACACACTCTTAGGGTTTTATCTTAAAGAATTTTGATGTTTCTAAAGTGATAAAGCTTAACATAATTTCTTTTACATTTTGATTCGTAGTGAATTCATCTGCGAGCATTTGCATTGAAATCGTCTCAATTGGGCAAAGGTACGAACTGACTGTTTCAACCTTTCTTCGTTTCTCTTGTTAAGTGTTATTGAACTCGTCTTAGTGGCAAAGGTACGAACCTACTATTTTGACCTTTCTTCGTTTCTCGTGTTAGGGTTAGACATTGGGTTAGAGATTATGGGAAAAGGATAAGAAATTGAAGTCCAAAATTTGAAATGTAACTCATTTTTTCATTTTCCTTAGAAACTAAAATCTGGAAGCGTTGAAAATATATCACTAGAAGTCGACTTCCGAAAGTCAAAATATATCACCGGAAGTCGACTTCCGAAAGTCAAAAATCATTACCGGAAGTCAATTTTCGAAAATAAAAAAACATTACGGAAATCGACTTCCGTAAGTAAAAAACTTAAGTGATTTTAAATATTTTTAATTCTTTTTAAAATTTATATTTTCTAACTTATTTTATTTTATTTTTTAAAATACATATTAAAAATTGTAAAACATATAAATTTTAAAAAAGTTACTTTAAAAAATGAAAATAAATAATAAAAATACTAAATAAAAACTTGAAAAATAAAATTAAAAATAATTTAAATTAAAATAATAAAACTTTAAATTTAAAAAATGAAAAAAAATATATATATATATATATATATATATATATATATATTTTTTTTTTTTTTTATTGACATCCAAAAGTCGACATTCAAAAGAAATTTTAGGGGTGTGATTTGTGTTTCTTTGCTTACATGGTCAAAGGGTATTTTTGGATTTTGAATGTTAAATCAGATATGTCTAATATAAGCCAACCAAGAGGAGGGTTGAATTGGTTCTGTAAGATTTTCACTGGCAGGACAAGTTAGAGGATGCAGTTCGTGAACCCACTACAACCCATCCCAGTGTAGGTGGCAACCCGACGAGTTCAGAAGGCGAGTTAAGTGGGCCAACCTACAAACCATTAGACATAAGTGAAATTGAAATGCATCAGGTCAGACACTTGGTTGGTTGGGTAGTAAGAGTTGGTGTTCAAATTTCTCTTCTTCTTTTCTTCGTGAGCTTTAAACACCAGCACACCACAATGAGCTTTCAAACACTACAATTCTTCATTTCAAGCACTATTGTACCGAAATCAAAAGCAAAATGAGAAACGACCACCACACGCTCTCTCGTAGAGTCACAACCACTACCCACGAGCGTGCACTCTTCCTCGCCTCGTCGTTAGCGTCAAAGTTGGACCATGATCGTTGGTGTTGCTACATCTTTTCCAAGGCACATAATTGGCTAGGAACTCCACAAACATTACCACCAACCCTTCTTCTCCACTGGTGTTCAACCTTTTTCTTCCTCTTTTAAATTTTTGTTTGTGGGTGTTTGATGTGAAGGAGAAAATTGCGATAAGGTGATGGTTGTTGGGGATTTTGAGGATTAGGGATTTTGGTTGAGATGGATGAATTTAGGGAATTAAGGATTTTTTGAATGTTACAGTTTTTTTTTTTTTTGTTTCTGGTTTTTGAT
>Ga0209589_1010592_pt1 | contig 13379 bp, 5 predicted proteins | sample CowpeawhiteBW_FD_187525 | JGI IMG/M metagenome (GOLD analysis project Ga0209589, IMG submission 187525) | Root nodule microbial communities of legume samples collected from California USA - Cow pea white BW (SPAdes) (version 2) | ecosystem: Host-associated > Plants > Roots > Nodule | place: USA...
ATATATATATATATATATATATATATATATATATATATATATATATATATATATATATATATATATAACTTCCTCCAGAAAAAAAGAAAAAGCTAAAATCATTGAGACAAAAGATTTTATTTTTAAAAATTACTATAGATAATTTTTTCGAAATCTAATAATTTTCATAAAAAATTTCACCGCTCAGAATAATTTCCCTAAAAATTAGACCCTTTCCGGAAGTTAAAACATCGAAATGGAAGATTTAAAATGTAAGGGACTAAATCGGATATTATTAAAAAACTGAAGAAAGAAAATAACAATTTAGAAAAAGAGAGAGGGAGAAGGGATGAGGGACATAATTGTAGTTGATTGACTCGGTGAGCTGGGGTTCAAAGAAAACATTTGATTTGGATCTGATTTGGTACTTTGATTGTTACCTTTGATTTTCAGAATTAAGATTAGAGAGCGTAGCAGAAAGTAACCGCCATGGACGCTTTGAGGAAACATGCCACCAAGTTCAGAGAGCAAGTTGCCAAACAGCAACAGGTTTCGTTTTCCTTCCGTTCAAGCTTGTCTTTTTCTGTCTTGTCACTTCAATTTCGGTGGTTTTCTTCTAAAATTAGCGTATGGGTACCCCAAATTTGTGGAATTTGGTCATCACTTTTGACGTTTTAATTATTGTTCTGAAATGCAAGTGAAAATGTGGTTGTTGACTAACGGCTTTCTGGGTGAACTTTAGGTTCAGATAGATACTGGTTTACTTAGGTAAGGTGTTGGATTGGATTATTATTTTTCGGGGTGTGTTTGGCATATTCCCGTGGATCAACCACATTGTTTTTGTTTTTGTTTTTGTCGTTTAGATTCACACTTTCAGAGTTATAGGGTAATGATACTTCTGTTTTTTATTTTTTATTTTTTTGTCGAGTTTCCAGTTCGTGATCTTTCTTAATGTACTTGTTACTCAGGCTGTAAAAAAGCAGTTCACCAGTAGTGGTTATGAGAGCTCAGATGTTGTGGTCATTGATGAGGTCGAAATGCAGAGGCATCAACAGCTGGAAAAGCTGTATAGGGCCACACGTGCAGGGAAGGTATGCATTTTCTCTTCTTGTTTGGATTCATTGTTAATGTTTGAACAGCAAAGAATTTCCTACTTCATAAACTCGATATAGTATGTTATATGTATATTAAGGAGTTTATTCAGTGTCCATGGACCATGCATGCATGGTGACGTTATTGTGGTTATCATTTATGGACTCATGATTTTTTTATTACATTTTTTGTAACTTCTAATTCCATTTCTTATCAAGCTTGGATCTGCAGTCTGTGAAAGCTTTTCAAAAAAGATGGGTGTTGGTACTTATTCTGAATGATTTTCTTGTTGCTGCTGTCGTCACCCCAAAACATTGTTATCCTACATTTGACCTAATACCTCTTGGAATACATTTTAGTTATTGGAGTTGTTTCTGTCATATTTACTTTGAGTGAGGTAGTGAGAGATGGGGAACATATTAATTAACTGAGGGTGGGAGTAAGTATGACTGTACGTCTTTGGACCGCAGTTCTAGCAGAAATTGTCATTTATCATTTTGGGTAAAATAAATTTATCTTCAACGATTGTCTTTTCATGTTGGTTCTGTTTATTGATATGCTCAAAACTACCTTTTGTTCCAGGACTTCCAGAAAGAAATTGTTAAAGCAGCAGAAACGTTTACAGCTATAGGTTACAAGCATATTGAAACAGGTGGAAATTGATTTTTGCTTCTTTTTTCCTGCAAATTCAGTATACTTTGAGGAGTAATATGTTCAGGAATTAGAAGCACCTAGAAATTTTGTATATGGGCTTATGATTTGATTAAATCCTCATAAACAATACCCATGGTAGACAGGAACAAAACTTTCTGAGGATTGCTGTAAATATGGAGCAGAGAACAACAGTGAAAATATATTAGCTAAGGCTGCATCTGTATATGGTGATGCCCGCAAGCATGTAGAAAAGGAGCATGAAGAGTTAAATCGGCTTCTTTCTACCCAGGTGGACTTTGCATTTGTTGATCACATGTATAAGTTTTAATGCAAGTTCAAAACGAGAGAATCTATTAAATTATTAGTTTTATCATCTAGCCACATTTGAATATATGAGTATTCGTAGCTGTGTACAAGTGTTACATATCCTCTCTTTGTTCCTTTTCTCCATTAAATCATTTTTTTGCTCTGTTTTGAAAAGTAAAAAGGTAAAAAGTAGTGTGAGTCTTTAAATCCTGGACATTTTTCATTAGTCTCGCTGCCATGCTGTTTTTTATCGTACAATAATCTATTGTGGTGTCTACTGGAACATAAAACAAGATGAAGTCCCAAAATGACCAAATTTTATTTACCAATTGTCAATTGAATGGTTTGTTGAATAAGTAGTTGGTTAAAAAGATGATAGATGAGGAAGTGATGCTTAAAATATGAATCAGTGACAGAATTTTGTCAGGAAGATTCAAAGGAGTGTATAATTTCCCTTTTCTATTTTAACTATCCATTTCAGTGTATATTGTTTCCTGACCTTAGGATGTGGCTGTATTTTTCTATTCTAAGTCCTCAATACCCATGCTCTGCTGTTTTTTGTGTTGATATATGGGGCTCATTGTTACTTTGTATTACCCCACTAATGTTTATAATACTCTGATCTGGATCTCTAGATTCTGAGTATCAATTTGATCATGCTATTGCAGCTGGTTTGGAAAATAGAATTGTCAATTTGCTTATTGAAAATTATATTATAATAGAGTAAATGACATTGATGTCCCTTAAGTTTATAAAATATTGCGTTGACTCTCAAAACATAGCAGTCCCAAATTTTATTTGTTTTCAAACATGTACCATTCGTGACACCCTTCAGAACAACTGAAAATTAAATCTTAGAATACTGCATAGGAGGTCTAGGTGACATTTGGAATCCTCGAGGAAGGTCAATTTAATTTATTATTCGCATTATCTTTAAATATTATAAGGTGAGAAACATGAATCCAATGGTTTCACTTCCCAGGTGTTAGATCCTTTGAGGCAAATGATCAATGGTGCACCTTTGGAGGATGCACGCCATCTTGCTCAACGGTATAGTCGAATGAGACAAGAAGCAGAGGCACAGGTAAGTCAAAGTTTAGAATGAATTAGCAATGTCTTCTCTTGGATCAACCAGTAACTTAATTATGATTTGAATTCTGAAACTCGTTTATGAGATGGAATGAAAGGTGAAGTTTTGAAGTTGTAATATCTCAAATTTAGAAAGAATAATATATTTTTAAATAATGAGGCCATTGGTCCTATAAGTGCACGAACCTGCTGTTTATTTTAGGAAATTTAGAGAGCTAATTCTAAGGAAATAAGTCCTTGTAATTATGAGGTTGTTTTTAAATACATAATCCTAGTTTTAATAGCAAGGTACACCTATAAATTTATAATAAAGAATATAATTATAGAAAGGATAAAATAAATAACTTCCTAAAATACATCATGAGCATAAAATTGTAGAAAGGATAAAAGAAAAAACTGCCTAAAATACATAATGAGCAGCACGGTTTTCACATTATGTGATAAAGATGTTGATATAGTTTGAGAAGGTGAGCCCAAAGATGTCATGAGCCAGGTATTGGATCATTTCAGCCATGGACAAATAATGGAAAGTTTATTCTAGAAGGAAAGAGAGGACACATTGGAATCAAATATGAAAAGTAGTTGTTATGCTGAGAGGAGGATAGTGGTGTCAAAATGGCTTTTGTGAAGAGGGGGACTGATAGATCCTAGATAAACCAGTTTCCTCCATCTTGATGAAGATGTAGAACGCTCTCTATCATTCTCTCTGTTCCCCCCATTGCCTCCGTTTGTGACTGAATTATCATCATCATCCAGTTTTCTTGTTGAAGACGTTTTCTCCACCACCCCGTAAGCCCATGAATCATATCTTCCAGATTTTGGAACCGCTGATGAGACTCATTTTCCTGCCTGTCCAGGTCTTGAACCAATTCTTGCACCATCTTTTCAACCCCATCCATGCGTGACTCCATTCTGGTATGCACCATACCCTATCTATCCCTCCCCACAGAACCAAGAAAGGGCTCTGGATACCAACTGATAGATCCTAGATAAAGAACTGTACAGAAAGATACTCTTTATTCCAATACTGTCTATTTCCTTACCAATGAAGTAGGGAATGAGACAAGAATTCTATTACAACAGAGGTAATTTAAGAGACCTAACTCTCCACAACCTTTTCCTCCAAACTAAGATACAAAAGACATAATTCCCCTTACCCACCTAAACAGACTGTTTTATAAAGTCTGTGACAGTTGTGACATAACTGTCCTAACTGTTAAGTTTTTTCTTCTACTATAGACAATGCCAAACCTATAAGGGACTTTTCATTTTGGGAATCTTTTTAGCCAATGGCTTGGCTCACAGCTCTGGGGGATGAGAGATATTTAACCTTACCTTTTCCATTTTCATTTGGTGTTCCTGATGCCACAGATTGTCATTTTTCTGTCATTTTATCTGATTATGTGAACACTACCATTTTCATATCGCTAAATATGCATTTTTGTAGTTACTTTCTGTTACTTAGTCGCATAAGATATTTTGATGTGAGATTACAAAAGGGCAACATGATACTCCTATATATACTGATTTTCTAGGCCAAGTACAAGGGTAGAATTACTAGAGCAAGCTTGACTCAGTGGTATTCCTAAGGTTCAAGTCTCTTAATAAAAATCCTTGCAACAACTTTCTATGAATGCACACTCTTAACTAAGGTGGAGAAAAACTCCTTAAACAGTTAAACCACATAATATGAAAAGCTCCTTAAACAGTTAAATTCATGGAAAGGAGGAAGGAGGACTGGCTCAAGCAATGCAATTATGCACAATTGGAAGTTGCTGGATCTCCGACATGGGCTTCAATAATGTCTTGAAAGCTCACTTCTGGGAACCACAAGTAGGTGGAAAAAATTTGGAATATTGGATTTAGGTGGCTGTAGTCAGAAGACAGTCACTGGGGAAGAAAAATGTCAAAGTACAGAGATACTCTAGGGGAGGGAGGACATAATTGGAAAAGTAGGAAATAGGGAGACTGAATAACTATGAGGTGGTTTAAGAGGATATCATTTAAAATGAAAACATTAATCTATTATTCCTATTTATACTGATATTTTTGGGCAAGTACAGCTTGAATACAACCAAGAATGGGATAATTGGTTGAGAGTATATTTGGACAAACTTTTACATGAGCACTTTTAGGAGAAGATAGGAAGAAAAGAATAAAATAAATTTCTCCATAAATAAAATTAGTTTATGCATAAGTTAAAAAAATCAATTTTTGAAGAAGTTAATATAAAAATGTTTCTATAGGTTAGCTTACGGAAAAACTCATAAAGAAATTTCTCTTAACAGGCCCAAAGTTATGGTGGATGGGTTTGCTCTAATATTGAAAATGGAATAAGGGAGACTCAGAATATTGTAGTGTGATGTAAGCAATGATAATTTGAAATAGGAAACGTTGATCTCTCACCCCAGGTTTTGCTATTATCGTAGACTGGGCATAATACAACTAGTATAAGGTCAATGATACTCCTAACCTCATAAGACTCCGAAAAAATAACAATCTTGGTAGTCTGTTAGCTACTGTTCAGAAATTAGGGAAAATTGGAATAAAAGATGGGATTTTATAGGTGAAATCCCCTGGGTCCTTGATAGTTGATGAATCTAGTTTAGAAAGAGAGAGAATAACTGCAAGCGTTCAAGCCAGGATTTTGAGAGCCTCAAATCTCTCCCCCAGGATCTATCTCACTGAAATTCAATGCGTCTAGTCTCTTCCAAGTTCTGTCACCAACTCTTAACTCCCTTAACTGACAGAACAGGAACCATCCTGTTGGGCTTACGTAACATATTCTAATGCACTGATTTTTAGATCATGATTCTTATCTATAACACACACTTCAGAGTGTGGTGGTTACTTTCTTTTTTTCTGAATCTTATAACTCAAGTTTGTTTTGAATTTCAATCAGACGGAGGAGATTGCTAGAAGAAAAATACGGGTTCGGGAATCTCAAAGTGCCGAACACGTAGCCAGACTGCATGCTGCGGAAGCAAAGATGCAGGAGCTGAAAGCAAACATGGCAGTTCTAGGTAAAGAAGCTTCAGCTGCATTGGCTGCTGTTGAAGCACAGCAACAGAGACTTACTTTTCAAAGGCTTGTTGCCATGGTATGATAACAGTGATTGCTAGTTATTATATAAATATATGCCTAACTTGTGATGGTTTTAGAATTTTATTTTAAAGATTGTGCTTGTAATTGTTTAGGTTGAAGGAGAAAAGACTTTCCATTTAAGAGTTGCAGCTATTCTTGGTGAAATTGAAGCTGAGGTGAGAACCAAATTTCTTGAACTTTTAAGAGTATAATAATAATTATTATTTATTTTTAGGAAAATATTTTTTAATAACTAAATTTTGAGAACTTTCTTTTACAATCTAAGGTGGCATATTATAAGTGGCTTCTCATTTTTTCATTTCTCTATATTCCAAAATCACTTAGAAGATGTCACCTCAGGTTGTAAGAGAAAGTTGTCAAAATATCATTGTCCTTATTGTTATTCTAGTGTGTTATTGTTTCCATGAGTTGTTTGCATTTTCTTAATATTAATTATGTATCATCTCATTGGGACTTCTCAGATGGTCTCAGACAGACAGAAGAAAGAATCTGCCCCTCCAGTGGGTATTTCTGAGAATGGCTCCGAGAAAACTATGTACTTCTTGGCTGAAGTATGCTACATATTCCTAAAGCTAATCTTCCCTTTGATTATTATTTTGATGATTATCATTCTTTCTCCTCAACTGTTTTTTGGTGCATCGCTTGCAGGCAACACATCCCTTCAGTGCTGAATCAGAAAAGGAACTGAGTTTTTCAAAGGGCGATTTTGTGGTTGTGCGAAAGGTTTATGCAAAACATTTTTCATCTCAAAATTTCCTTGATTAACTCATATTCTCAATTTTTGAGCCTCCATGTTTACCAAATTTCTAAATGCTTGCCCAGGTGAACCCTTCAGGGTGGTCAGAAGGAGAATGCAATGGTAGAGCAGGATGGTTTCCTTCTGCATATGTGGAGAAAAGACAAAGAATCCCCTCTAGCAATTCAGCCAGTGAAGTTTTCTAGATTCTACTCATCTTATGCTATTCATTCTTTATTTCCCATATTGGATTTTGCACTACATTGTTCAAATTTTGATAAGCAAAAGGGGTAGGAGAAGGATAGTGAAATTGATGAAAGTGCTACCCCAGAATGGATAGAAAGGAAAAAGGGTGTTAAGCTGTGGGGTAAGATACATGTGGTCTGTCCTTCCTCAAGGGTGATACTTGACACTAGCTTTGCGGACAGTTTTTCCATATATATGTATATTTTTTACTTTTCGGCCACAGACTGAGATTTCCTTTTGTCTTCTGTATTCTTATTGATTGATTGGAAAACATGTGTCTTTGTTGATATCATTTCATTTTTGTGGAAGTACTTATTGGAAGAATGAAGATAAGATTTGAATTTTGTACAATCCCAAGGTATTCCTATAGGTAGTTCACTGGAAAGAGAAGTCTTATTTTATAGTAACTGAGGATCGTGATTCACAAGACAGGAATAATAGGACTGGGCCAAGTATTACCCTAAAGCAAGATCATCTTCTTTTTTGGACGGTTTGATCAAGTTTTATACTTTACTTTTCAAAGGAGCTTTCTTTTTGTCTTTTGTCAAGGGTTCTTATTCATTAATAGTTTGCTTTATAATGGAATCTTGCTAAGCTTTTTTTTTTTTGTCTCTTTAAAATATTAAGTTGGCGATTTGATAATAGTTTATAACAGGAGGAGTGCAGTTTTTATGTGTTTAGGATATTCTGCCAAGAAAATAAAATATATTCCTTAAATCCTCAGTGTTTGAGAGATTACATTGCATTTTGAGTGATTATAGTTAAGTGGCACGGATTTATTGAAGGGGGTAAAGTTGTTCTAATGCTGATTGCTTGTTTTGTTAATCTAAGTGTATAATATACAAACTTTTTTAGAAAAATTGTTAAGTGAGAAAATAAAAAGTAAAATGAAATAAGTTTATTCATAATTAAGCTAATATATTGAAATTATCTCACTTTTTTTTTAATTTATGTATAAAATAATATTAGCTTATACAAAATAGTATTTCATTGTTCCTTTTATTTTCCCCTAAGATTCCTTCAAGAGAAGTATGTTTAAAAAATGTCCAAATTTGTTCTTGAACTCAACCTTTCTTAAAAGACAATATCATGAATCCAATTATGTTGGCATTTCTGAAAATTATTTCACCCCAATCACTGCATTTATATTCCATCCAAACCATGTTATTCATTGTCACTATATAGTAAATTTAAGATAAATTCATATAAAAATATTAATTGCCTACATATTTTAAAATTCAGTTAAATTGTGATATTTTTTGTTACTTTTTATTGAGTGCATAATTAGGGTTTTAACTTAGTAATGAAAATAAATACTAGTTTACATTATATATGCTTTTATTATAAATATTATACTAAAAAATTATATTAATGAATAATTACAATGAAATATTATCTATATAACTTTACTTCATGTATAATATTTATTTACATATGAAATTATTTCCATATTTTTAATTTAAAATTATATTATAAATGTATATTACAGTTTATGTATTAATGTCTGCCTAATTTTAGAAGGAGTTGTCAAATGCACAGAATAAATTATTTAACTAAATAATGAAATAAATAGTAATAGTATGCCCAGTTTAATTTTTAAGTTATAGACATTATACTAAAAATTCATATCATCAAGAGAGACGTAGTAGTATCACAACTACTATATGGCTGAATAAATAAAAATAAGATTTTAAATTTTCAAAATTAATTAATAAGTCATCCATCATCAGCAACTAAGTGATAAAAAAACATTTGAAAATCATTCAAATAAACATCAATTAGTTAAGCGTTTGATATAAATTTTTGAAACATGTCTATTTTAAAACAATTAACGTAAATTAATTGATTCTATACAATTTTAAAATACTTTTAAGTATATCATCGTTTTGTATCAATTGAAAACTATGATACTTGATATTTGTATTTATACTCATATCCGTTTTCAGCTTATTTAATTGATTTGAATAACATATAACGTATTTTGAATTCATCATCATTTATATTTTCGACAATAACTTATAATTAATTAGAATAAACCAAATCAAGTTTTTCAAAGTGTATTTTTTTTTTAAATTGATTGGAAAACTTATAAAATACTTTTACACTTAAATATTCTTTTCTAATATACATATATATCTTTATACATAAACATTTTCAAATTCAGATTAAATATATTTATTTTTATCACTAAATACTTGATTTAAGTTTAAATGGAATATTAACAAGAATGTAAAAGTTTGTTCTTCCAGCATAAAAAAAATAGCATATACTTTTACTGACAAAATAAAGATAAAAGTTACAAAACAATATATATTCAACTATCATAAACCATCTTCTGAACTGAAATTTGATATTAGAACATGCATCTCAAAACATTTGTTTATAAGATATTTTTAAAAATAAAATTAAAAATGTAGCTTTAAAATTAAGCAAGCATGTATATAGTACTCATATTAAAATAATATATTTATTTATAAGCAACTATTGTAAACAAATTGTATTAGAGAGGTATTTGTTTTAAGGTCCATGAAAAAACTCTTTTACTAAAGAAAGCTAATATGCCACTCTAAAATTGTTTAAACAATGTTTTATTTACTTTTTAAAGGAACTCGATCTAATAAAAACTATTATTAAATTTACATAAAAACATGTATATATATATATATATATATATATATATATATAATTTTTTATTTTATCATATTTTTTTAAAATTTTTTTTTATTAAAGCAAATTGAAGGTAAGTTGAGGAATTCCTTGGACCATTTCGGGTAACTTTCTCCCTCAAATGGTCTCATGAGACTGTTGAAAGTTACTTGAAAGGTTTTCTAATTGTTTCTCTACCGTTCTAAATAATTCAATTTTATATTTTTTGTTGTTTTGGAATAATAAATATTATTGTGTACAATAAATTTAAATTAAAAAATATAAGTTCTTTAATAACTTAGGGAACACAAATTACATTGTTCAATACACATAACATTTCCTGTCAGATATTAGATATTTCCTATATGATTTATTTTTGTATTTTCAACTGAAAGTAAAATAATTTTTTTTTTCGAAATCCTATAAAAGTGTTGTTATTCGTTTTGTTTGGAAACTTGAACTCAGTTTTAAAGTAATTTTAAAAACAAATAAAAAACAAGCAATGCCAGGATATTTGAAGTTATACTTTACCCAAACCCTAAACTTCCATTCTTAAACACCTTCACTTTTTTTTTTTCTTTTCTGAAAGGGATAATTTATAGAAAAAAAAGTACAAAACTAAGGTACATTCATAAAATACAAAATATATGTTTAATTATTTATTGAAGTAGAAATAGATATAAAATAAAGTAAAATAATATTTTAAAACTTATATAATTTGTTTGATTTAATAGAAAATAAATTGTAGAAGGTGATACCTATTGTGCTTTTATCAATGGCATGTGGATATTTGAAATGTCACCCACTCCTTAAATTTAGTGTTTATTCAATTAATAAATCGAAATAGATTAATAAAAATGTCTGATGATCAATTAACTTTGAAGAAGAGTTTTCAAGTTAAGTTTAGTTGTTGTTGCTCACAAGAATTATGTTTGTAAAGAATTCACTCACTTCAATCCAAATGTATTCGATTCAAATGATCCATCAGCTTATGTTAACCGAAGTAATTAACACAAAAATATTTATTTACATCATTTAATTTACATTTGACAATAAATAATTTTACATAAAAAAATATGATATTTTTGTAAATAAGTGAAAATCATTTATGTCAGATTTCTTATTTTCTTTACCTAAAACATATTATTTACGTCAAACTTTTAAGTGTTCAATATAAATAATATATTTTACATACAATAAGAAGTAAAGTATCATGCTATTTTTTCTTTATATATGAGATTCATGGTTCTCCTCTTCACTTCTTACTACGCGAAAACACACTAAAAACGACCTTATGAGTTAGGTTTTGTTCTTTGGTGGCGAAAAGGTGTTGGTTTGAGGATTCATAATTGCTGATGTTTTTGTTTACTAAACTTTTGCATTTTCATTTATGATCGTGATTGTTTATTGATCATGGTTTTGCATCAATGTCTTCTTGTGTTTATTTGTCGAGTTTGTAATTGTAATAATACATTATAGTGGTGAAATAAGTTTGCATTTTTTTACTTTCTTGACATTTAAAATAAAAATCGAATATTGGTTCTCACCTTAGTTTATTTCTACTACCAATAAAAGAAGTTATAATGAAATGAGTGTTTTTGAACTTGTTTTAGTTTTTGGTGTTGCGTATCAAATAAATTTTTTTCATAAAGTTGAAGAAGAGTTAGTGAATAGAGAAAACAAACTTAAGACAAAGGTTGCATCACTCGGGGAGAATATTTGAACAAGTTCAAGGGTATTAAATACCCTTTGGCCTCTACAACACATTCTTCTTCCTTTGTAGCTCAACCTCTGTCCTAAGTTTGGTTTCTTTATTGACGAATGATAAGTTTCTAAAATACTTACAATTTTCATATAAGTTTGACACTTATTATGCTTTAATTGACCATATTTTGTAATTAAACAACTCCTTTTAACTTATAATTACAAAATGAGGTACTAAAAAGAAGAAAAATAAGTAATTAATGAATTTTTGATGATTTTGCAGCAATTTTTCAAAGAATTAAATATGATGCAATTGAGCCCCAAAATCTGTAACTAAGCTCCAGTAAGGTGGTTAAAGAATGATCTAGAATGTGACTTTTGGAGTTGAGCCACAACAAAGTGGTGTTCAACACTTAAGGCGGTACATGGTTGAGCTACAAGAAGGTGGTGTTGAGCCACAAAGGTGACAAAGACATAAGAAAACCCTTCAAAGAAGGAAACCTCCGTGGATGAGCGCTAAAAGTTGGACTGAGATCCGCCCAAATTTTTTTATTAAAGACCTCATGTCCTCATTTTAGACATCGAGTGAAAGGTTAAAAATGTAGTAGTAGAGTGGAATAGACATGTGAGGCTAGAAAGAGATGCCCTTATTGTAAAATCTATGTCTAGATGCTGATGGAGTTGTAATATTTTATGAGTAGTTGAACTCTCTCGTGTCTAGGTTTGATGTAATCAAATATAATTTTATGTACTTTTATTTCTTGGATATTTATCTATGGTTCCATTTAATAGTTTGTGGTTTGATTTATGTTTAATGATGGATTGACAACCATCTATTTAACTGGTTTGGATTGAGTTGAAAAATTGGTCTTAACTTGTGTGGACAAATTGACAACTTATCATATTTCACTGGTTTGGATTGAGTTGGAAGACTGAATTAAACCATCACACTATTGCGAAAGACTTCCACAAGATCTAGACGGTGTGCTGGATGAGAGACTATTGCACAACAGAGCAACGATTGATTCAACTAAGAGCAGAGAAATCGCATTGAATTTGAAGTCTTCAGGTTATAAGCTATAAAAATGAGCATAAATCTAAATAAAAAGAGTACTCAGAGGAGATTAAATATTAAATAGACAACATAATAGTGACACATAGAAGAAGATAAATTTTTTACACACATAATACTATCAATATTTACACACACTCTTTATCACAATTCAAAAAATCCAAAAATTAACTATCAATATATTTACTAATTAAAACTAAATGACTAATCATATTTATGAAACGAGAGTCTAATATTCTTAACTTTTTTTCTTCGAACAATAAATTAATAATTTGTTAACTCTTTCGGTGCCACTAAAAGTAGTTGAATTTGATATCTACTTAAAAAATAAAGAAATTAAATTATTAAATTTTATTTGAATATTTAAATTTGACTAATATCTTTTAAAGTTTATTTTTAAAAAATTTATATTTTAAAATAAATATTTATAAAATGAAAAAAATTATCTTAAAATTAATTAATTTATCTAAATATAAATATTAAAATATAATATTCTTTACTTTTTTTTCATACAAAATATTTATTAAAAAAATTAGAAAATATAATTATAAACAATTCAAATATTATGTGTTTTAAGTTCTTGAAATTATAGAAATTCTTTGTGGCATTGCAGTACTAAGTCATATCTTAAGAATTATGTATCATGAATATATTATTATCATCGATTAATAATGAACATTCTTACATACAAATTATTTGTTTCACTAGTTTTTTTTTTTTTTAAATAAAAATGCATTTTTTAAATTTATT
>Ga0209589_1010593_pt1 | contig 13378 bp, 5 predicted proteins | sample CowpeawhiteBW_FD_187525 | JGI IMG/M metagenome (GOLD analysis project Ga0209589, IMG submission 187525) | Root nodule microbial communities of legume samples collected from California USA - Cow pea white BW (SPAdes) (version 2) | ecosystem: Host-associated > Plants > Roots > Nodule | place: USA...
CTATGTTACATTTTTTTTTTTTATAAAAACTGCAAAATTTTTGGTGTAATTATTTTACTTTGTGCAATGTTTTCATAATTTTTTTCTGAAAAAAAAATTACAAATTCAACTGTATAATTATTCAAGTCCCCACCATACACTTAATATATTTATTGAGTTAGACCGACAACTATTAAAATAATTTTTTTTTATTTTAATAATACTTTTCTACTGTTTTTTTATATTATTTAATGTAAAGTTTTGATGAATATGATATGAAGAGCAATAATATTAATTATGTTTAATGAATATTTGAAAATACATGAATGATTTTCCTAATCGTTAATGTATGAAAAATTTCATTATGTTTTTTATGCAACGGTTTTCAATATTTTCTCAACATGTCTCATTCCCTAATAAACTTGACCATAAAGAAATCTAATTTACACATTATTATTTTCTAACACAAATATGAAAGCATTGATATGAGAAAGAAGAAAACATTAAGCGCAATGAAAAGTCAACGAAAAAAATTCAACTCCAGCTCTCTGATCCCGAAAGACTGGAAAATTTGCTCACTATATAAAGAAATGCCGTTTCTGCAATTCTATGAACCTTCTCAAACCTCTATCTCAGTCTTTCTTTCTTTCCACTTTTTCTTCCCTTCGTCTTCGTTTCTTTCTGAACCAGAATTCAAAGCTTCCAATGCTATGAGTGATTCACTTTCCTTCCAATTTTATTGAACACACTCTCTATCTTATATAACCATTTCTTTCTGCTTCCTCTCTTCTCACATATTTCGAAAGCTGAATTTTGGATCCTTTTGCGTAGGTAAGTTTCTCACTCTTTGTATGCTTTTTTACATGATTCCGTTCCCATAATATATATTGATTTATATTTATTTTTTACTCAATTAAGTTATATAATTTTACTTAAACTTAATTAAATTCTTGTTTTTTTTTTTAAAGATTTAACTTGGTCTTTTGTGTTAAATTGAAGTTAACTTTTATTTGAAAGATATTATATGTCAAAGTATATATTACTTCTTATCTCAAAACTCTCTAACTTCAATAATTTTTTTTTTCTTAAATAACAAAGACTCAATTGAGTGGAAAAAAAATGCAAAAACTCAAATAAAGGGTTAAATATGTATTTAGTTTCTAAAATTTGATGCAAAATTAGAACTTCTCTCTGTCTTGTATTTTGGTGTATTTTGGTCTCTAAACTTTAAAAATGAATAAATATAATTTTTTTAATCCAATGACATTAACTTTTTGGACTTGTTAGATGACATTTGAAACCGACATTTGAACTAGAATATGTTAATTAAATAATGTAAACAACTCAAACATTAACTTAAAATATGTTTTACACTTTAAAAAAATTTAACTATATCAAATTAGAAATACTATATCAATTGATTTGTAAAGTTTGGAGATTAAAATATATTTCGACAAAAAAATTTCAATTTAAAATATAAATATAGAAACTAAAAACATATTTAATCTAAAAATAAATATAAAAATCAGAACAAAACAAATAAAAACTTTAAATATAAAAATCAAATTATTAATTAAATTATAAATAAAAACTACATCTAAATATATATATATATATATATATATATATATTTAAATTATTTATAATTTTCTGTAAAACTCTTAAATGTACCGAAAAGTAACATTCTTTAGACGTGGTCTTCATTGATTCTTACCGATGTTTTTGTGTGTGTTGTTTAGAATAATGTCGTGTTTGACAGCGCGTACAGGACGACAACGACAGCGTTACGAAGACAACATGCGCCTCGTCTCCGGGTAAGCCCTTTTAGTTTTCACTTATTGGAATAGCTTAACATCTTTCATATTTTATATCATTGTGAAACAATCATATATATATATATATATATATATATATATATATATATATATATATATATATATATATTAATTACTTTATTTCACAATTTTCATTTGTATTTATTTTTATCTTCTAAATATAATTTTCTTTTAATTAAAAGAGATTCTCTAATGGTTGTTTTCAAGAAAAATATTAAATGATCATTATCCAAGTTTTCTTCTACAAAAGCCAGTACCTATATTTTATGGTTTCCATGAAGCCTTCATATATAAATATTTTAAAATATGGACACATATTTTATTAAAAAAGTACCTTTTTATTAAAACTATAATTTGTATAACTATTAAATTTTAAATATTTTATAAATTTGAATATTTTTAATTAAATTTCTGTTAAAAGATTTCGTTTAATTGAATGTTCAAAATATTTTTTATTTTCGTCTAAGTATCTTAATTTTGTCTGTTTTCTTACTTCTTACTTGTTAATCAATTTATATTTTCTCTCGAAGTTTTAAAGTCAACTTGTTCTTAGAGAAGAAATGAGTGACGTAACGGACAAGTTGAAGAAGACAGAAGAAAGAATAAGTGAATTTGGTCTGTTACTTACAGATGAGAAAACGATAACAATATTCATGACCTAAAATCAAACAAAAAAATTACTTTAACAAAAAATAAAAAATTTAAATACTCAATAAAACAAATTTTAAAATATTCAATTAAAGATATTTAAATTTATTCATGAGTCAGTTAAAACTTCTTTTAGAAATCACTGTATAAATAATTCAGAATCCTATTATTTTATATCATTCATTTTTCTTGTCTTTAAAATTATTACATTACAAAAAAATAATCGACTAGAAGCAAATTTTAAAAACAAAAAATAATGAGCCACTAGTGACCGATATAGATATCAATCTACAAAACTAAAAATTATTAGTTACTAAAAGAATCACTAAAATAAATAGAAAATTATAATTAGTCACTAATTAATTAGAAACTAATTTTGAGTGACCAATTTTTGTTGGAATTATTAATTACTAAAAGAGTCAGTAAAATGAATAAAAAATTATAATTGATTACTAATTAATTATAAATTAATTTAGAAACTATTTCATTTGGTAGTCAAAATCTTGATACCTAATTTAAAAGATCAATTTAGTGATAATTATAATATTTTATTCATAATAATGGCTATTTTAGTAACTAATAATTTTTAATTTTATAAATTAATATTTAAATTGTTCCAATAATTATTATCACTGAAATCGATTATTATTCAGAAATTTTCTTGTTAGTTTTTACAATTTTCATGTCTTTTAATATGAAAAAAAAAAGTGTTCCTGCTACCTTAAATTTTGAAAATACGGAAGAGTACTTTTGGAGAAATTGAATTGGGAAAATGGTTAGAATATAGAATTAGTCAACCGGATAATTTAATGAAAAAGAGCTTTTCTATGAAAGTTTTTATCATTCTTTTAAATTGATAATATGTCAAAGCAAAACCTTTTTGGGCCTCTCCAATTGGGCCCCTGTCATCACACTTCTAAACCAATCTCAGGGTCAGCCTTACAAAAGGCAATTCCAATTTTGGCACTTTTGGTCTTAAATGGGAAATTATTATACGGTTTACATCATTACTTGTTCACGTTATGGTCTCAAAGCTTCTTATACATTTATTTTTTTTATAAAAATTAGTATAAAAAATCACTATATTTCTAAAAGATAAAGAAAAAACATATTGAATCCTTGATTATTCAATGTGGTTTCAATTTATCTTCTCATTCTATACTTAGTAATTTCCCTTTTTTTTTCTGATCTAGTTCATAATGAATTATAACGAAAGGAGGAGGGGCAAGTGTAATTTACAAAAGTCTTATCATATTGACATTAAAATACTCAACTATATTTTATAGCAAACCTCATTGGATTTGACCCGAACAAATATAAAATCTAATTGCTTGATCAATTTTGATTATTGTATAAACAAAAATAATTTTTTGACAAACAAATTTTTGAAAAAGTTAACAAATTTATTAAATAGAGTAATTTTTTTATTTTTTTATGAAAGTTACAAAAATAAAATAATAAAATTTTAGGATTTCTTTTTATCAAAAATAGTTGTTTGTCAAAGTTTGTGAAACAAAATTTTATGAAAGTATCATTTCCCTTATATAAAATAATGAATATATCTCCCATAGAAACTTCCACATAGCTCACATGCAAATATTTCTGCAAACTTCTGTTAAGAAAGAAAAATATCAATTTAGAAGTATAAATTTTAAGAAATAGATTTTGAATTTTGGTAGTTGAAGCACTTCCAAGCATATATATTGCTAGAAAAGTGGTGGAGACAAATATTTGATGAGACTTACACCAATATTTCTAACAATTATAATGAAAATTTTCTTGTAACAGATGTATTCCCTATAGATGGAAAAAGGGAAAAGTAGATAAAAATGAAGATACTAAGGAGATGATAGAAGTACTTATGGTTTCTTCACCAAAACGTGATGACCTTGTGTTTCCAAAGGTACTTGATATTTCTTCTTTTTTAACCAATGGAAACTTCATCAACATGAAACTCTTTGTGAAGTGTCTCTTGTTCTTCTTCTTCTAGGGAGGATGGGAGGATGATGAAACTGTTACAGAAGCTGCTTGTCGTGAAGCCCTAGAGGAAGCAGGAGTTAAAGGGATTGTAAGAGTAAGTTTATTTAAGTATTTACCTGTATGATATTCATCCGTGAAAAGTTTAACCATGAATTTGAATAATAGAATAAGTAATCTTTAGATGATTAAGATTTCCAACACACTTGCTCACCTAGAAAATATTGAATGTGTAAATGTGTAAATTAAGAAAATCTGATAGTAGTAGCACGATAAATCTTAATATCGATTAAGGAAAACTTTTAATGACATTAAGTACGAATAAAGGTTTGTCCCACCTGTCTATTTTAGTTTAATCATATCTCAAGTTGATGTGGTATATCTTGCACGCCATATCATATTAAATGGGAGAATCAAGAATATTTGATAAGGATGATAAAATAAGTTTAAATATTGACGGTGATAGATTTTAAATAATTTTAATATTATATTAAACTATAAAATTTAAGTCTAATTCAACTTCGTTTAATCAAATCAATAAGATAGATGATTTTTCTCTACTTATATATTATTATTTGTCTTATTTTCTATGATACATAAAATCTCAAACTTATATATATATATATATATATATATATATATATATATATATATATATATATATATATATATATATATATATATATTCTATGTAATAGTCCTTGATCATGAAATTAACATGACAACTTCCCTTTATTTTTAAGGTTCCATTATTAAGTTTTCTATAAGCATTTGAATAGCTTCAACACTGATAATAATCTATTGTTAACAAATTCTCATTGACCACAATATTCTTTGAAGTTGTTTGACATGAAAAAGCAAATAATCCACATGTATTATGTAGGGGGAAGATTTCGTATTTAGGTATGAATCTTCTGAGTAAAAACATGACAGAAATTAGTTTACACCAAGTTTATCCTGCTAAAGCTACCCTTTTACCCAGTCCAACGTAAATATATGGTTCCAATTAAAGTGAATTAGTGCTTTTCCTCATTCATATGATGTATATGATACCAAATTTAAGAAATCTCAATGAACTAAATGGTGGGCATTAATTTTCAGGAAATTCCCTTGGGAAGATGGGAGTTCAGAAGCAAAAGCAGCATGGATTCATGCAGCCAAAAAGGATGGTGCAGAGGGTACATGTTTTCCTTAGAGGTCACTCAAGAACTTGAGGCTTGGGCAGAGCAAAAAGACCATAATCGCCAATGGGTAATTCTTCTCTCTAAATTCTTAAAACAATTACATAAATCACAATAATTATGTTATCTTCTTTATTGTTCATGCTAATTCCTATTCAATATAGGATCATAATCACACTTGAAATCCTAACAAGGTGAATATGTTTCTTAGGTGAACATAGAAGAAGCATTCAGACTGAGCCGATATGAGTGGATGAGCAAGGCATTGGAAGTGTTTTTAATTGTTATGGCAGAAGACAGAAAGCTAAAGAATGAGGAAAACAATGTCGATTCCTCTTCAATGTCAGTGCTAGATGTGTCAACAAAATGCTATAAAAGAACCACTTCCACACAACATCATAGTATATCATCAAGAACCAATATCCTGTCCCATTCTTCCCAGGAGATAGCTATTCACTTAGGTTATTGACACTCTATGTTTGTGCAGTGTGTCTCATATGTGATGCAGTAATATGTTGGATCTTTTGAGACAAAATGAATAGATTTATGAGTCTTTATCTTTATATTTGTTCAGCTTTTTAAATTTTATTTAATGTTGGACTTAGACTCACACTTGGATTCTCAACATAATCACACAATCACCGTGTTACATTGTGTTTGGTTGAACATTTGAAAACTTGGTTTAGAATAGTTTCACTCTTGTAAAACTGATTTTGGCCTATGATTCAAGAAGATCTTAAGAAAACTTATTTATGTTAAAGAAGTATAGAATAAAAGTTGGCATGTTTATTGTTAACCCAACACAAAAAGTTATTTTTTGTTCTAGTATTTTTCTTTTTCAAACAAATCATGTATGATTTGAAAAAATGTACGTGAACTTGTTCTAACATAATAACAAAAGAAGAAGAAAAAAATACTTACCTTAAAATAGTTAAACATTAAATTTGGTGAACCATTTCAACTATTGAGTTCAAGAAAGGTTTAATAGAAACTAAATACAAGATTCTTCGAATTCTGAAATTTAAAACTCGCTTTTATTATATCTTATTGCTTGAGATTAACGGGCTTTTCTCAATAGAGTTTAAGTATTTTCCTAGTTCGTTAGCTACGTCTTAGTCAATATATTTATGTAACATATTACCATAATTTATCTAACACATTAATCAATTTAATCAATTTGTGCCAATGAGAAGAGAGAAAAAAACTAGAAACTCTAAATTGGTCTAAATATATTAATTAATTACAAAACACTAATTTCTGTTTAAAATAATATGATTGAGTTTAAATTAACGAGAATTATATCAACCAAAATACTTCATTTGAGTGATTTTTTATTAAATATCTAATTATAGGTGAAAATATAACCAAGTTTATATAAATATTAATGGCTTAATTAATAATTCCATCCATATATTTACGTCTTTAATTCGTTTTATCCTTTATATTTATTTTTTAGTCAAATTTATTAAATAAAGTCAATGTGATTCTTTTTGATTAATTAGTGTTAAGGTTACATGTCTCTAATAAAAAACTTAATTAGTAGTTTAGTCCTCATATTTAGGTTTATGATTTATTTTTGTCCTCATATTTTGTTTTGTTTATGATTTATTTTTGTCCTCATATTTTGTTTTGAACTCAATTATGTTTCTATATTGTTTAGATAAAGATAATGTAATCTATTTCGTGAAATCAAAATTAACATCATTAGAATCTATCGAGGGCGATGCTGGCGAAAAAGGATCATATTGTCACCATTAAAAACTAAAAAATATGGGGATTCAATTGAGTCAGAAGACAATAGAGATCAAATCATCAATTAAGTCTTTTATTAGACATATATGTTGTAATATTCTAAATTATGTTAAAGCCAATTTAACTTAGGAACCACATTGACTCTATTAACAAATAATGGACTCCATTGAGTCAACAACAAATATAATAATAAAAAATGAATCAAAGACTTAACTATAAAGATCAAATTAGTAATTAGATATTTATTTATTAATAATGTTAATGAAGGGAAATAGAAAACTAAAAACTCTAAAAATGGTCTAAATATATTAGTTAATCATAAAACACTATTTTATGTTTAAAATAACATCAATGAGAATTTTATAGTGGTTTTGCATTAAATATCTATTTAGATTTACTTTTACTCTTTTTAACAATTAAAATTTAACCTAGAAGGAATAATATATATATATATATATATATATATATATATATATATATATATATATATATATATATATATATAATGTACAATCTTGTGTTGTTATCATGTACAACTAAATAGATATCAATTAAATAGATTAAAATAAATATCTATTTAGATTTTTGATTGGTAAATATTAGTTGCTAATATTTTGTTAGGTGAGGAAGTTGAACTAAAAACCATTCCCACTATTCATTTTAAACTCACCATGTCAACCTTATAACTTTGAAGTTCAACTCGCAATCTCTCTCGCCCTCTCTTTAAATTTTACTACTAAGTCAATCTTATAACTCCGAATATCTTATTTAGATAATGCATTATTGTCAGACTGGTGAAAATAATACATCTTGAAAAGTCTCACATCGTCTAGGATAAGTTAGAGAGTGGGTGTTAGTGACTATATAATGGGCTCTAAGTCCATGATATGTTATTTGCCCTAAGTCAAAGACACTTTGAGCTAGTGTTTGGTTTTTCTTATTCTCCTATAGTAGAGTGTTATGAGGTGTAGCTAAATTCTTGCTCTAGAAAGTATGGGTGTACTTGGGATCAAAGGGTTGAGAGTGTTTTCTATGTGTTGTAAAAATTTGCACATAGTGATTATTCTATGGTTGTCATTAGAAAACGGTCGTGATTTTTCTCTCTATTTGGGGTTTTTGAGTGATATTTTTTGCCTTCCTTATTTTTTAACTTATTTTTCTCTTAATAGGGTGATTCTTGTGGGTAAAGACAATAATGTTCTTAATTGATAACACATTTTTTCGAATAATTGGTATCAAGAGCTATAGTTTGGTAGAATTTTTTCTTAGTATTAATTCCTTGTTGTTGGAGAATCATCCTTGTTTGTTGAAGTTGCAATGATAAATTTGATAGAAGGATCACTGTTAGTGTTGTTGGCGCGATGAATATGCATCTGGGTTCGCAAAGGTGCAATAATTGTGAGTCATGGTGAATTATCCGAGGAGTGACGGGCGATGCAAAGTGATGGTGCACGGAAGGGTTGCGTTGTGATGACTGGTGGTTGTCCATTGATGATGAAGTTTCGTTTCAGATCTGGGCGCGGTGGTTCGCTGCAGTTCTAGTGATGCTTCGCGGTGGACAACGGGTTGAAGGTGAACAAAACTATTCTGATTTGTGTGGGTTGTGGTGTGACGGTCTGTGGTGTCTTGTAGTGGCTGTGCGGAGAATATGAAGGTTGGCACATGTACTTTTTTAGATCTGCATGAGAAAAAAATGATGATGTGGTAGTTCCTGGTTTGTCAGATCTGTGAGTGAAGGATTGTGGTTTTTGGCATCTCCCGTTTGTCAGATTTGAAAGTGGAGGACCATGACACGTGGTGACTTCTGGTTGAGCAAATTGTGCATGCTAGGTTGAGCATATTGGCATCTCCCATTTTCTGTGTATTATAGTTTTCTCTATATTTAGAGTTTTCACATTATATTCTTGTATTTTTTGTGTTAATCCTATTTCTCTATTAATAGAATGATTCTTGAGGATAAAAACAGTAATGATTTTAATTAATAATGATTTTTTTCAATAGTTACAAAATGTTTTTATTGAATAATAAATACACTGGTTGCAAGGAGAGGTCAATATCACTATACACATGGCATTGTCACCTTTTAAGAAAAAAGAGCATAAAATATTATTTAGTTAAAGATGATGTATATAAGAGGAAATAACATTCCAATAGAGTCAAAGAAGAGTCAAAAGAAGAAGAATAACAGTGATTAGTGAGAGCCATGCTATAGGTCACTTAATTTTGTTACAATTTAATTATAAACACCTCGAGATGATAACTAAGTCGAGCACATCAAAATTAACTGTTTCATCTTTCTCTAATCACCCAAATAAACATTTTCCAAATTCAAACTTCACTGTTGCTGATTTGATTGAAGCAAATAACAATCTATATTCAATGAAAGTATCAATCAAATCAAATCAAAAGGGTTGTTTCTTTGTTGAACAAGAAAATGGTACCCACCACTACCCACTATAGCCGCACATGAAGAAAAGGCAACTTCACGAGGCATAGATTCATGTCTAAGAGATTTGTGTCTCCCAGAAAACAAAACCCTCAAACCATTTACTATGTAACCACTTTAGGACAAAAGAGAATGAATAGGATTGTCCTTATTGTGTTTTTCTTAGGTTCCAAGGAAGAATATTAAACTCCCTCGATTCTGGCATTTGGAAAATTAGGTCATACTTTATATTCAGTTCTATTCATCACTTTATTTTGTTTACATTAATCTATGAATTAAGTATCAAACACAATGTTGTTGGGTTTTTTCCTTTTACTTTTGTGATGCTTATACCTCGCTATGCGTTCTTATATCTTCTTAATGGTAAAGAAAAAGAAAGAAAACACTTTTAGGCACTGTATTTAGTGCATCTAATATTGTAAAACAGAAAAGTTATCTGAGTTTGATAGATAACTCAAACCCTTTTAGAGTGAAATTGAATCAATTAGTAGTGCATTTTCTTATTAGAAGTAGAGTAAGAATTGTATGACTACAGTTGAAAGAAATTGTCTATTACTACCTTTACATAAATTTGAATTATTATATGTTCTAACATTAAGTCTATTAAAACACTATTGTTAACGTTAATTATTGTATTTGATATATTTTCTAAAATATATTTTCTATTTTAGAGTTAGAATTTTATTATGGTTTTATATGTTTTGGAGAATTAAAAAGAAAGACGTATTTACAAATTGTCTTGGATTTTGATTTCTAAATAATATAATACCATTAAGTATACCAGAATATTATATATGATCAATTTGTTATTTGTTGAAGTATAATTTAAAAAAGGATTAAGAAGGATTCTTCACTTGATTGACGGTGTATAATTTTTTATATAAAGTTAAGCTCAAATATCATATTAATCTAAAATTATTGAATAACTTCTTTATGCACATTAAAATTACGTAATGTATTAAATTAGATAAAAATATAAATTTATGGATGACTAGTTAGTTTATTTTACAGTAATTTAATCGCCATGTGTCCTTATTTTATTAACAATCAGAAGAATTTTATATTTGAGTGATGATTAATTTTCAGCTTAGTCATCTTGTCTTGCGATCATTCCCATAAATCATGTTTTGTTATTACTGTTATAAATCATGCATTATCTTTCAAAATTAATTCTATTTTATATTAGATTAGCCTTGGTTTCCTAAGTCATGTCCTGTCAGAGCAACTTTTCTCCTGCTTTTCTTCCACACTTGACCAGACATTAAAACATCCAAAATTGAGATAGTTATTCCAAAAGATAGTGATGAAAAAATTACAAAAGAATTTTATATTGAAATGTGTCAAAATACATTGTTTTTCCGAGTATCCTAAAAACATCTATTGGCAAGAGTGTTAACATATTAATTTGAATATGAAATGAGAAAAAAAAAACAAAAGCAACGATTTTCTTTTATTTGATTTTTTTTTTAAATAGAAGTAAAAACTCAAACCAAATCAACTCAATTAAGAAGGAGTTGTTGTAAGGCCCAGTTATTTTATGAGCTGTCCTTAATCTAATGGGCCTAAGGGCTGGTCCAAAAAGGCAAAATCAGACATAATGTGTCCTAACCCTAACGCTTTGCTCACTTTCGTAAAAACAGATCTCTCACACCCTTGAGCTGCTGTCGTCTTCCTCTGCTAGGGTTTACTCCCAACCTATAACCAATGAGCTCAGTTGCGTCTTCTAGCCTCGTGTAAGTGTTCTACACCTCATACCCCGTTTTTCCGCTCGTATGTTCGTACTTCTAGTTAGGGCTTTGCCATAGATTTACGTTAATACTCACTCTGCTATTCTTTTCCAGCTTGGTAAATCTGTCCTTGGAGCTTCTGCGTGTTGGAGTCGCACCCTTCTCTTAGCATTTTTCCAGGTACGGGGAAGTTAGGGTTTACTGTTCTATGTCTTTTCCTCACACGTTCTGATATTGCTTCGTGAGTTGATGTTTGATTGCCATTAAAAATGATTTGTGAACTGTTAAAGCATGTTTTGGGTCTGATTGGATGTATGTGCGTGCGTGAATAGTGACGGGTTCTGGTTGTCTCGCCCAAGTGAGTGTGTCTCGCCTAGGCGAGATTAGCAGCAACTCGCCTAGGCTGCTTGCGCGAACGGTCGCTCAAGCGACGAACGCCTGTTTGGAGCGATAACCCATCTTGCTTAGGCGAGGAGGTCTCGCCTAAGCGAGAGGGCGCGACAACGCCACTGTTCTTGATTTCGAGCCCTCGCCTAGGCGAAGGGAGCTCGCTTGAGCGAGGGAAACCTCTCGCCTGAGTAAGGCCCTTCTACCTGAGTGAGGGGCTGAGCGAGGGGCATGCTTTTTTTCTGATCTCCTTGTTTTTGGATATTGACCACATGTTTAGACTGATTATGCCCTTTTAAAGTATGAATTGAGTGACTTTGTATGAATAAGATGGAGTATGATTTGTGATTCATGAGTTTTAACATGATGTGAGCATGATGTTTGTATGGGATGATTCATGGAATTAAAATGATGAGTTTGGTATGGATTTTGATATGAGACATGAGTGAAGGTTGGTTAATGAATATGGCATGGTGTCGGTATGAAATACACTTCTACTTTCGTGGTTTAGGAATGATGAATGAAAGGGATTCAACATGGGATACAAATGAGGATGGAATTGCAAAGGTTGGCATGGGATATATACATATGAATGTTAAATATTACTTATTTTGATTATGATTGGTCCATGGTCAATGCGTAATTCCTTGAAATCCCTAGGTGGGGTTTCAGGGTCGTGCTTCAGTGGTCGGGACGTAATTCCATGATCCTTGTTAGTGGGTGTCAATGGTGGTGTCCCATCGATATAATTTGGTAAGGATTCAAGGTAAGGATTGCATCCTGACACTCTAAGGAGTCAGTTAGTCTCACTTAGAGCGGACAGACTCTTGTGGTGAGAGTAGTAGAAGGCTTGAAATTCATTAAGGGCTAACCTTGTGTGTGAGGGATTGATTCATTGTAACACTTGTAACACATAGCTCAGGGGTGAGCAAAGGTATCCACCACAAGTGCAAGCATCCGCTGAATCCGACCAGATTATATGTATCCAGATGAGTCGAGTCAGAGTCTAGTGTATTGTTTGAGAAGTCAAAACATGTTTGGATGATATATGAAATGCTTGGATTGCGTAATGCATGTGATCACTTGATGAACTGTTTTACTCTAGCTTACCCTATTGCTTATTTGATTGTCTTATATGTGGTTCTTCTCTTTTGCGATGATCATCAATTTATTGATGTGAGTAGAGACAAGAGGTTCTTGATGAAGGATTGACCTCAATCAAGGATGGAGGCACATGCTTAAGAAGACTAAGCATGTTTAGAAAGGAAGTTCACTAATCCTTCATCCCTTTCATTTATGCTTGTTATTTTTGATTCCCTAAGTTGACTTAGTTGAATCAACTTTAGTTGACTTGTTGACCTTTGACTAGGTTTGACTTGTTGACTATAGTTGACTTGACTTAAGCCAACATGCTAATCTATGTTTATTTGCTTTGTAGGTTAATTA
>Ga0209589_1010594_pt1 | contig 13377 bp, 7 predicted proteins | sample CowpeawhiteBW_FD_187525 | JGI IMG/M metagenome (GOLD analysis project Ga0209589, IMG submission 187525) | Root nodule microbial communities of legume samples collected from California USA - Cow pea white BW (SPAdes) (version 2) | ecosystem: Host-associated > Plants > Roots > Nodule | place: USA...
TATATATATATATATATATACTTTTGGATTTTTATTTCTTTTAATTATTTGATTTTTATGAAACTCATTCGCATCTCCATTATAGTTTTTAGGTTTAATCATGCCTTTGGTTCCCATTTTCGAGTCAAAATCTCAACTTAGTACCTGAATTTTTAAAAGTCTCAAATTGGTCCCTTTTTTTGTTAAAATGTCTCAAGTTTACCCTTTTTGTTAAGTTTGGATTGACGTCGTTAGAGGGAGTGCCATGTGTTAGTTCCTCGATTTTTAATTTTTTAATTTTTAATTTTTTTTTTGAATTTTTTTTAAAAAATAAAATTTTGGCATGTGTCAAGCTGTTGTCGTGCCACGTGGCAGTGACAAATTGATGTGGCAGTGACAATGACAGGTGTTACTATTATTCCAGGTGTCATTTCCTTAGTCTCAATTTGGTCCCTGTATTCTAATTTTTGTCTCAATTTAGTCCCTATTTTTGTAAAAATAATCTAATTTCATCCCTCTCCAAATTAAAACAAAAATTAATTTTTATATAAATGTTATACAAATATTTATATTAAATTTGATATTTTTATTATATCTTTTTAACATAGCTAAGTTTATTTAAAATTGTGTTTCACATTCAACTTTACTTAAAATTGTTTTCAAATTTTAAATTTATATGTTTTTTATTGTTACATGAACTAGTTAATTTATGAATTTTTTTTCTATTAACAACTTTAAAACAATTTTAAATAAAGTTCAATGTAAAATATTAATTAAATGAACATAATTTGGTTAAAAATATTTACTTGAAATATCAATTTTGATAGAAATATTTGTGTACATTTATATAGAAATCAAATTTGATTTCAATTTGGAGAAGGAAAAAATTGCTAATTTTTAAAAAATTGGGATTAAATTGAGACAAAAATTAAAATAAAGGGACCAAATTGAGAAATTGGAAATGACATAAGTGACACGTGTCATTGTCACTGCCACATCACTCTGTCACTGCCACGTGGCACGATGATAGCTTAACACGTGGCAATTTTTTTTTAATTTTAAAAAAAATTTAAAAATAAATAAGAAAAGTCAAAAAATTCAAGAATTGACACATGGGACTCCCTCTAACGGCGTCAACCCAGACTTAATAGAAAGGGTAAACTTGAGACATTTTAACAAAAAAGGGGACCAATTTGAGACTTTTAAAAATTCGAGTACCAAGTTGAGATTTTGACTCCAAAATGGGGACCAAAAACATGATTAAACCTATTTTTTATCTTATCATAACCTTTATGTAATTATGTTAAAATTGTATTTATAACATTTGAATATTTCTATTATTTTTTAATATTTTTATTTATTGTATATTTTTCTTTCACATGAGAATGTTTAGTACTCTCAATTTAAGTGTTTAATAGCATAAACCTTTCATTTACTAGGTAATATATAAAAAAATTTACTTATTACTATTAATTATTGTTTCATTTGAAGACTCTTTTATGTGGCTAAAACAATTTTTGTTATTTCTCAACCATTGAGTATATATGTTATATTTGAAAATTTTTCTTAGATCTCTAAGATATTTTTCATCTTATCATACCCTTAATTATACACTTATTTTCCTTTGTGCGATTCCTTTCAATAGTCTCTAAATCGTTTATAAGACACACATTTGTTAATTTTTAATATTTTTATTTTTTGTTTATTTTCATCACATAGAATACTATTTCGATATATTTTATCTAATTATTTTTTATTTTCTAACTCATTACAATCATACTTTAATTTTTTCACTATAATTGTATAAATAATTTTTATTTACTAAAATATAAAAATTTAATGTAATTGCTATGAATATTTTTTTATCACCATCTAACATATATTGGAATTCAAAAGATACAAGATCTATGTTAAAACTTTATTATGTTTATTATTTATTCTTTGCGTCATTTTGATTAAATGATCTATTATAACTTTTATTAGTGTATAAAAAAGAGATTCATTATAATTTAAAAAAATGAAGTAAACAAACATTTAAAATATATTTTAATTTGAATATTTTTTTTCCTTTTATATATATATATATATATATATATATATATATATATATATATATATATATATATTTTAAATATTTTAAATTTTATCAACTAGGTTTCATTAATGTTTGCAAATTTAATAAATGTTTTGGTTCTCATGAAATTTTATTTGCTATTCTAATCTAAAATGTAAACAATTATAATTTATTTCAAAATATTTGATATCGAAGAAACAACCATCCTTCTAATATTGAATATTTGATAATATTATGTTTCCTTTACCGTAATTTTTTATTATTTTATAAAAATTAATTAAAATTAATATTAAAGTAGTAAGAAAACAGGTACGGGTATGAGTACAAGATTATACCTGTTACCCGGTGGGGATGGGGATGAGACAAAAGTTTGATACCCGTTGGGTTTGGGTATGAGGATGAGGATGAATTGTTTTTACGGGGTTGGGTATGAGATAGCGAAACCCGTCCCCGCCCCGCCCGCCCCGTTGCCATCCCTACTAGTAGCGTGACAACTGCTGGTTCAGCACCTCCAAGGTAGGTTTTAACACCTCAAACAATCAAGTTACACATCCAGAACTCAAAATACATGTTCATGCATTTCAACTTGACTCACAATGCATTACCAACTCTCATATACAAGGATCATGTATATGTACACATGCATTGACAATGAAGACCATGCTAAGACTTGAATTTAATAAATAATTAATCGTGCTCTTAGGGAACTCATAACAAATACCAAACATTTCATACCACTCCTACAAAGTCATAACTTACCTCACCGGCCCCTACAATAATCCCTTTAGTTCAATTCCCTTTACTAACTCAAGTTTAGCATCATGCCATAACCATATCCCACCCGTTAGACTCACAACAAAACCATAGATTCATTTTGTAACAAAACAACATGCATCTAAAGGAAAACGCCAACAACAACCCAATTCGCACCAACACACAATTGACATATTCCATGATGTATACTAGGCGTCGCTTGGCGGTGCATACCTACCACTAAGCGATGCATCAGACATTAGGTGCATAACTTCCCAGTTCCTCCACTACGAGAACCCTGAAAAGACCCAATGCTCAACCCATTCGTCTATTTTCACATAAACACATTCCATCATGCTTTCAATTTTCATACATACTCAATTAAACTCAAATGAATACAATATCCCAACAATTGTAACCTGGACATTATGTTTCCGCTTCATTCCCAATCACAACATGAACCCTCACACTCAAACATGCAACGATTCACCAATTTATCATCACGTTGTACACTTCCAAACACTAATCACATAACAATTCACACTAACATACATATAGTTTCAAGGAAAGTCCCCCAAACGTCACAAAAGCCATGAGATGCAAAAAATTAAGCAATCCAATTCGCGTCACCTAACGGGTAAAACATTGTCACCAGGCAGTTCATAGCAAAACCCAGAAAATGGGTTTAGAAGACATGCATCGCCTTTTTGGGCCCAAAAACATGATTTTTTTGCACAAAATGCGAGGGAAAGGGATTCTATACATTCATTATACCACGAAAACATATAATTAAGAAACTAAACAAATAAAGCAGCATTGCACACACAATGCCAAATATCCATCGTTTGCCTCCCAATTACCAAGCATATACACAACTATCAATCCATTACATGTTTCATGGCATTTCATGCATACATAGATTTATAATGTCATATCGCACAACCATACATGTATCCAACATAAATTAAATGATTAAACATTACACTAATGGCATACACAATATGACTCAAACTCAAGTACTCTCAACATTACTCAACACTTAACCACTTGAGTTACCAATACTCCTTATTTTGATTGACCCATCTAATTTCTTTAAATGTATCCCCACTCCATAATTATTGATAAATAAATATTTAGTTATATTTAATTTTTTCGAGTCTTGCAAAGTTCATCTATAAACTTTGCTTAGAATTAACTTTATATATATATATATATATATATATATATATATATATATATATATATATATATATATATATATTTGTAACCATAATATAATAAAACAATTTTGCACGAGAAGAGTTTTTACTTTCACCATAAAATAATCAATTATCACTATAAAAAAATAATAAATAGTAATTAATTTTAGAAACAAAAATAATTAATGACTATATTTATTAATTTAGATACAATTTTATAAATTAAAAATTCTTGGTGTATAATTTTTATTATAAATTAAAAATCATAATTAATTTGAGAATTATAAACCGATTTTTAATTTTTAATTGAAGACTAAATTAAATTAATTATCTCACAATTAAAATATAAAGATTAGATATCAATTTAGATTCTAATTTATAAATTAATTTTAAATACTAATAATTTTCGAGTTTAACATTTAAATTATTAAATATTTACTTTTTATTTCTAAAATTAATTTAATTAACTTTTTTTGGGCTGTGATAGAATATTTCGGAAAAGGAAATTCTTGTACCAGTAATGTTATCAGTGTATTAAAATAAGGAAAATGATATTTTAATACACTTTTTTTGACCCACTTTTAGCCCATCACTCTTATCACTCTTAGATCATCTATTTTAATTTTTTTAAGTGATGTGATGTGATGATCTAAGGGTGATGAGAGTGGTGGGTTAAAAGTGGGTCAAAAAAAGTGGGTTAAAGTATCATTACCCTTAAAATAATTAGAAAGTAGGTAGTAAGCATTAGAGCTGTCAAAATAGGTTGGAACCTGCGAGCCAACCCGACTCACCACGGGTTCAGGCCGGATTGGGTTAAATTTTTTTTTACAAATTTCAATACGGGTTAATTTTTGACCCGGCTCATCTAGAACCCGGCTCATCCGGGTTGAACCCGTGGTGAGCCGGGTTGGCTCACTGACCCGTAGATAAAAGGGTCCCACAAGTATTTTTTTTATTTTTTTTATTAAGTTAAGCTTTACATTTGGATCATGCTAGGTTTTTTTTATCCAACACATAAATAATTTGTATTTTTTTTTTATTTTGGTTTGTATTTGGATTGTATTAAAGTTTATTTAGATTTTAATTAGAATTACAATTTATTTTTGACTGAAAAAAAATAAAAAAATTGTATCCTTTTAATTAAGTGAACCTGTGAGTCAACCCGTTTAACCTGCTAATCCGTGTGGGTCGGGTCGGGTTCAAATTTTCTTGACTCACTAAAAAGTGAGCCGGGTTGGGTTGACTCACTAAATCATCAACATGTGGTGGGTCAAGTCGGATCGGGCCCCGGGTATTCATTCTCACCCATATCAACCATGTGAAGCCGATCTGATGTTCTGGGTACATTTTTAGTCGTACTATCTGAAGTAGTTTTGTCTTCACATGGGATTTTTATGTTATACATTCGAAGAATATAATATTTACATAAACCATTTATATCATTTTAGAAAATGTGTATATGATATTTTAATTTTAAACCCCACCATATTGATGTTATAGTAATGTGATACCGAATCAAATATTAAAGATAAATACTAAGGTGTAAAAAAAGTTATATTAGATACCGGCCCTATAGCATTGAACAGATTTTTGGTTATGATAATCTTAATTTGATTATTGTGATATTAATTGTTAACTTCTGCTCTAAAGCTAAATTTTATTTTGGATTGTTGACAAAGTTCTAATGTGAAAGGTTTAACTCTCAAGCCTCGGTCACAAAGCTTAATGGAAAAATTATATGAATAATGTATATGCAATTAATTACAAGTCAAGAGAAACTTTATTTCAACTACAACTTTATTTCAATTAGAGAAACTTTATTTCAACTACAAGTTAATGTATATGAACAGTGTGTTTGGATGAAACAATTTAAGAGAGTAATTCATTTATTTAGAGAATTTGAATTTCTTTTAAGTAAAATAACTTGTTTGGACGAGGGAATTAAAAGGAGATTGAAATTGAAGAATTTTAAGAATGTATTTCAAATTACTAAAATAATAGAATTTGAAATTCCTCAAAAAGGAAGCAAATTGAAATTTCACAATTTGTGGAATCCCTCGTTGTTCAAGATTAGAGGTGCTAATTTGGCCCAAACGACCTAGATGACCTAGACGGATCAAGCCGGTCCGACGACATACACGGGCCAAGCCAGCCTGACGATCTAAATAGACCGGGCAGGCTCGACGACATAGAAGGGTTGGGCGGACCCGACTACCAAAACAGACCTAACAACCTAGACAACCAAGCGAGCCTAATGCCCTAAACGGGCCCAACGACCCAGAAAGGTCAAACGGACATGAAAACTCACACGGGCCAGATGAACCCGACAACCAAGATGGGCCAAGTGGGCCCAATGACCCAAACAGGTTAGGGGCTCGATGACCTAGACAGGCAGGTTAGGTCGATAACCTTAATGGGTCCGACCGGCTCGACGACCCAGACAAAACTGACTAATTATTTTATCTCATAAGAGAAATTCAATTATTTTATCGAAACAAACAATTGAAATGTAAGGTATTCCAATTACTCTATCCAAACATATTATTTAGAAAATGAAGGGAATTCAATTGCAATAATTTCAAATGCAATGCATCTCAATTTCTGAGAATTGTTGAAATGCTTCATCCAAACACAAATCAGAAGTAATTGGAAATTTTGAGATTTTAATAGTTATTATGATATACACTATATGGAATTGGCAAACGTTGTAATATTGCGTACAGAGATAATTGATGAAAGGTTAAGTTAAGCACTTCGAAAACACAATATTCAGAATTTGATTTTATATATTTAGATATTAGTATCAAACTGTTGTGATCATATGGGTTAATGGTTTGGAAGGCTAAATCAAACCTAAAAAATTAGACTTTTTATTTAAAATTTATTTTTTGAACTTTTTTTATGCAAAAATTATTTATTAAATTGTCATAATTAATTTCATTTAATATTTCTTTCTCAATAGATAATTGAACTAATTTGTTTAATCTTTCTTGAGACATTGTTAGATCTTAAATAAGCTTTTATTATCGTTAGCTTTGAAAAACTCCTTTTGGCTGAAACAACTGACACTAAAATTGTTAATATTATTCTATAAGTTATAATAAGTTATATATGCATTTGGAAAAGAATTTATTCTTTTTATATAATTAAGAATGTCAATTGATTTATCATTTTCCAAACCTATAATTTCCGTTAGGATGTATAATTCTGAAATTAAATCAAATCCATCAATATCCAACGAATTATCGTGTTTTAAAGATTTTTCAAGGTTTAAGCAATTTTCTTTTCAAAAATGAATTGTCTACACACTGTAATACACAAGACATTGCTTTTTTTTTTTGTTCATAACTCCTTTTTGTTGTATAATTAAAGTCTCAATTCTTCTTTTCTTTTAAACTTTTAAATAGTCTGATTCAAATTTTCTAGTTGACATATCTATATACTTTTATATGAAATTAAAAATGATAATATATAAAACATTACTAAAGATAAATATATAAAACGAATGAATTAAAACAATAGAATCTGGTTCCGGTTGTCAAGAAAATAAACTCGATAGTAGACTTGTAGTATCTTGAAGTCTGAAGTCTCTTTTTCGTTCATTAGTCTCAAATTTTTCACAAACTTGCAAAGTTGTTTATTTTAAAATTAATTATTAATAAAAATAATTAAAAAAATATTGGTCTTCTAAACTTGATAGTAAGTTTGTTTTTTCCCTAAACTTGAATTATCTTTTTACAGCAAACTCAATTTTGAATTATGCTTCAATTAATCTATTATCCACCAAAAGACTAAACCATAATCTAATTAATAGTTTTGTAAAAAAATTCAATTTCTCCTTAAGATATATGTAAAAAAAACTCTCGAAACCCTAAAATCTAAAAGTACTGAAAAACAAAGCTGGGCAAAAGAAACACATTTCTAATTCTAATACAAATCCAAAACAGAATAAAAATAACAACACAAAAAGAAATAAAAAACATACTAACTAAAAATAAGGATGAAAAAATTGGTACACAAGGACAACATGAGATTCAAAAGATTTAAGGGATGTGATATGCCAAAACCCTAGAAAAAGGACTACCAAAAGAAAATAAGGTAAGGAAAGGTAAGAGAAGTCATAGATAGATAAAAGAAAAAAATATAATTCAGATTGATTATAAGAGAATAAAGAGAGTTAATCATTCTCTTCCTCGTAAACAAAATTATAATTTATTAAGAAAATGTCTTAACTCATTAATTATCATTTATACTACCAATAAAAATTAACATACACTAATAATAATTTAATTAAATTTTATTCCCAAACATAATCTTATAATTAATTTAATAGAGCTATATTAATAATAAAATATTTTTTTGAGGCCTTTTTTATCTTAAACATAATTTTATAATTAGTTTAATAGAAGTATATTAATTAGTACTAAAATAAATTTTTAGGTATTTTTATCTTAAACATAATTTTATAATTAATTTAATAGAAAAATATTAATGGTAAACTTTTTTTTAGACATTCTTATTCTTGAAACCTAAAACGAGTGCTTTACTCTATTTACCTTTAAGCCGACAGTGATTGTAATTGTCATACAGATAGAGTATGTCTTTGTTAAAAAACATTACACCCTCAATAAAACCTTAAATATATATACGACACTCTTTTAAAATCTATTTCTTTATACATTATAAATACAATAATCAATTCTCTCAGAAAGATTTGAATATATATATATATATATATATATATATATATATATATATATATATATATATATATATATATCCAAACTAACTTTCCACACCCATAATAAATAAATTATATAAGCTATATTTTATGTAATATCTAACAATATTGTATAATATTGGAATCTACTACTCGTAGTTGAAAAAGACTTCAAACGTGTAATTTGCCAACAACCAACCATAACTTTATCTAATTATAACCCTCCTCTAATGTGAAGTCCAAATCATCAATTTGCCAACCATCAAAGCCGCAATTATGTTAATGAAAACCAAATTTCTTTAATTTGTCAAAATACTTTATCTTTGTAGTGGACAATATAAAACATTACAGTCTCCATTGCCAAACTTTACTGAAATAAATCACCCTACATGATTAACATCCAAACTGCAACAGTTGTTATGGTATTGCTAAATCAATTTAATAAAAAAATAAAAATATCATCACACCAACCCATCAAAACTATATACATTACCATTCCAGCATCAAAGTTTGGATCCAAAGCATAATATTTTTTAATGATCACGGATTGGATTTTTAATAATTCAATCCATATCCATTTTAGATCCAAATAATTGAATCAGATTTTCAATCTAAATCCATTTTTTAGCAAAATTAGTTTGAATTTTCCTAAAATCCAGATCCAAATATTTGGGTCAAGATTTGAATCTAGATCCAAATATTGGGATCAAGTTCAAAATCCAGAATCCATTTTTTATAAAAGAAAATTAAATTGAATTTTGTTCTTACTGGGACCAAACTGTATTCCGCAAACCTGTTGAAGGGTTCTTGTATCCGGTTGTAGGTGAATTTTCTCTTGCTCGGATGAACTTCGGGGACGGTGCAGGGAGACCTGCAAAAGACACTCTGATGCCTAAGTTAGTACTGGTGATGTCAGAATCTCAGGGAATATATTAATGCGTAATCAATGCATGGGATAACATGCTATATATATACATACATATATATATATATATATATATATATATATATATATATATATATATATATATATACATTTTTATCTGTGGGTCCTACCTGTAATGGGCTTTGGAGGCCTAAATACCTCTTTACTTGCTTCTAGATCCATTGGCCATGGGTGAAAATACCAATAAGCCCCTCGAGAGTTATTAGCAGACGGTTATTGGTTATGAGTGTGGAGCGCCGTGTACCTTGAATGGTGTCTTCTAGTACGCGGGACCCGGTACCCGGCCATATAGATCTGAAGGGTTAGCTAACCGGTGCTGCCTAGTTCCTTTAGGTGGCCGCTGGCTGTAGGATGCTTATTCTGCACTCTGGGAGGCCTTGGAGGGTGCTCGTAGTATGTGGAACTCGGTACCCGGCCTTGTGAGTCTGAATGGTTGGTTACTTGGTGCCGCTTAGTTACTTTAGGTGGCCGCTGGCTTGGAGGGTGCTCATAGTATGCAGAACTCGGTACCCGGCCTTGTGGGTCTGAATGGTTGGTTACTTGGCAGGTTGCGTACCGTATTTTATGTGCATTTGTACATGTTGATGGTATGATTGGGACAAATTTTTTAAAACTTGTGTCCTTAGGGCCGACACCATGGAATTTGAGAGATATTTTTCTCGGGACTAAACTCGATTGACTGTCGGTCATGGCTAACTCGACCGAATTTCGGTCGAGGTCGGCCTAATTTTGGTCGAGGCCGACTAAGTAAAATTTGGCCGTGTATGACCGCATCTCGGCCAAGTATTTATAATAGTAACATTATAAATGTGATAATACAATGTGAATTATGACATTTATAAGTGTCGTTCTTTTCATTGGATTTGTTTTTTAGTAAGTAAAAAACGTCATTTTTAACTTTCATTAATTACTTCTTAAAAATGTCATTTTATACAACGTATAAAATGATGTTTGTTGCAGCGTTTCACTTTAAAACGCCATATTATATTTTGTGGCGGCAAGAATTACGACATTTTCGAAAAATGCCGCGCATGTAAATTACGATGTTTAAAAACGTCGTAATATACAAAAATAAACGTCACAACTTACACGATTTTTTGTAGTGACAGGTAAATTTGGGCTAGTACATCTCAACCTTTAGACTAACTCAACTAAAAATTTAAATTGAAAATTTGGACTGGAATTTTTGGATTATCCATATTTGAAAATCTAGATTTAGAAAATGAATATCCAATCCCTAAAATATGTAAAATATAGATCAAATTAAAATCCATATCCAATAAAATAGATTTTAAATGGATTGGATTTTTAATAAAGTGAATCTTAAATAGATTGGATCGGAGCAAAAATGGATCAAATTAAAAAAATGGATTTTTTGCATACTCGTAATATTTTTCATAAAAAAGAACAACCTGATAGGCACCTTCAAATTCATACACATGAAGTTTCCAAACCTTTGTTTACAATATACCTTATCACGTTATAAAAAATACAATTGCTTCATAATTTGCACACACACACACAAATATATATATATATATATATATATATATATATATATATATATATATATATATATATATATATATATATATATAAAAAAATAACCAAATAATATATTACCTAATTAAAAAAAAAATCACCAGATAATACAATTTCAGTCCACACTTTTGCTATAAAAAATAAACCATGTGTAATTGTTACCAAATATCAAATCAAACCAAACTTTTATTTTCATATATTTTATGTATTATGAAAAATACCAAAATGTCTATCGTTTGAAAAATGAATCAAATCCACAATATATATATATATATATATATATATATATATATATATATATATATATATATATATATATATATATATATAAACTACTTATCAATATAAATTATATACACTTTTTGTCCATTCTACATAATAATATGGCTTAAATACCTATTTGGTCCACATTTTCACGGTGTTTGTTGTCGATGATCCTAATTTTTTCCAAATGTTTAAAATGGTCCTCATTTTTGCAATTTGGGTTTAATTTGATCCTTTTGTGTCACACCATTTAAATGACTAATAGAGCACTATACAGGTGGCACTGTTTCTATTATGTCTTCCATTATGTGTATTACGTGGAGGGGTAATGTATAGTGAGTTGGATTATCTAGGTTTAAAGTAGGGAATTGTGGGAAAACATAATTAGAGATTTGGGGAGAAGAATTTTCAATCTGAGGTTTGCGATTTTGTGGGGCTCGTTCAAGCACCCAAGGATTTGCACTAAGTTATGGTAAAATTTTAAAGCAATTTAACGTTGGTTAAGCGGGACACCGATGTTCTTCGACTTCGATTATAGGAGGGGCCGACTTCCTTCGATTTCGATTGTAGTAGGGGCTGACACCCTTCTACTTGGTTGCAGCAGGGGTCATTCCTCAACTTTGATTGCAGTAGGGCCGACATTCTTCGGCTTTGATTGTAGTAAGGGTCGACGTCCTTCAACTTTGGTTGTAGTATGGCCGACATCCTTTGACTTCTATTGTAGTAGGGCCAACATCCTTCAACTTTGGTTATTGTAGGGTCGATGTCCTTCAACTTCTGTCGTAGCAATGGCCGACATCAAACTTGTCATTTTATTTGCAAAAATACCATTGGTCATTTTTTATTTTGGCATTTTCTTAGACAAACATTGGTTTAGAGACGTTATAGGCCATTTTTTTGTGTTCGTGACACACATTTCAGTGCTTTGAAGAAGCTTATATAATAAAGTGGTATTGATGATAGTAATGATCTTGTAAGATAACAATTTGCCTGAGATGGCTAGTTATTGACTTATGATATTATGGCTTACCAAATATGTTTTCTACTAGGGTTCCCCATATTAGCATGCAAATGTACTTAAAAGGTATATCCATGTTCTTGCAATTTAACATTGTGGATACTTTTTGCATGAATTCCCTGTTTAGACCCACTCAACCAACCTTAGTTTTGGAGAAGTTCACTAAGGGGTGCATAAGTGATTTTTCTAGAACTTGTTGATTTAAGCCTAATTTAAAGGTGTTTTGTAACTTTAATCAATTTATTTTCCCACCTTAAATGAGCTTAATCTTAACTTCAATTTCATGAACAAAATATAATATCAAATTTGATAACGTCGTCGTTGACGTGATCTGTAACATCCTTAAGGAATATTACTTTTAAAATAAATGTAGACGAATAAATAAAATTAAAATAAAACACAATGATATTAATAAACCTCATTTATAATTATAATTTCCCAAAAAGCGGGAAAACTTAAAAACTTTAATTGTAACATAATTCAACTATTCGCAATTACTTTATTCATAAATCTACCAAAGTTCAACATAATCAAAATTACATCAAAATTCTTTAATAAAAATCCTTTCAAAAGCCCCAGGTAAACCCTACACTCCGCCTGTAAACATCTCCTGGCTCACTTGTCAAAACATTTGCTCCCGGATAACAGGTTATCTGATCATCACCACACACACACACACAAATAGGGTGAGCTATGGACATTTATAAATATATATATATATATATATATATATATATATATATATATATATATATATATATATATATATATATATATATAAAATAAATATGACATCCATCCAAAAGAAATAACGTCATGAGAGTATTTCATTATTTTCAAAATTACCCATCCCTGATCTCATAGTCCTTCATGATTCATATG
>Ga0209589_1010607_pt1 | contig 13364 bp, 8 predicted proteins | sample CowpeawhiteBW_FD_187525 | JGI IMG/M metagenome (GOLD analysis project Ga0209589, IMG submission 187525) | Root nodule microbial communities of legume samples collected from California USA - Cow pea white BW (SPAdes) (version 2) | ecosystem: Host-associated > Plants > Roots > Nodule | place: USA...
TTATTTTTTTTTTTTTTGTTATAGTCATTATCATATTTTATTTAGCACCCCCCTTAACATGTGATCCTTCAGCTAGTTCTTTGAAAGAAAATAGTAACAACTAAGAAAAAAAAAAGTAAGTAAATTACAAATATCAACGTGAAACAAAAAAAAAAAGTAATTCCAAGTAAAAATAAACTTGCAGAGGAAGGAACTGAAACATGGAATATATATTTGACGCACCTGATGTGGGACGGGGACAGCGACGATGCAATCGCAGAAGCGGCTGCCGGAGACGCAGTGGAGTCGAAAGGTGGCGGATAAGGTGAGGAAGGCGGCGGCGTCGAGATGGCATTCCGCTTGAAGATGAACGGCGGTCATGTGGAGAGGAATGAGCGCGGGCGGGTCGCACTTTCCGTGGACGTAGGGCTGGTAGCTTGGAACGTCGGGGTTGTCGACGATAGCAGGATTGTGAATGACGGCGTAGAGCATGGGAGCGGTGGGGAGGAAGGCGGTGTTGGACTTCGACATGCTTGGAGCTGGCTTGGGCGGCGAGACGGCGCGGTCTTTGCCGAAGTATATTCTCTTGGAGAGGTGGAGCCCCTCCTCCACCGATTTCGAGAATTCCTCTGCCATGGCTTCAAGAGAGAAGGTAAGGAAACATCGACATGGAGTTCCTTCCTTCTTCTCAAACCACCCTCATTCCGTTTTCCGTTTCCTACGATTTTCAATGTTTGTGACGCCCGCATAAAAATAGACACACCCTCTCATACAATAACGGACACCACCCACGTTCTCCTTTTCTGACGTGGCTTCTCTTTCCAACCATTTTTTTTTTCTTCCTGATAAATCTCTTTATCCAACACCTTCTAAATATTAATTAAATGCTCTAATACTTGCCACCGCCAACAAAAATATATCACATTGCTACATAGTTCCCACTTTGCAGGTGTTAGTTCAAACTCAATTTTCTTTCATATATCTTAGTTTTGTTGTCTTCGTCATTATACATATACTCCATCTTTCTGAATAATGATTTAAGAAGGTGTTCATCTTTTTTCTTACGTCCATGACAAAACCTATTTTTCTTTTTTTCTTTTTTTAGTTTTGTTATGGTCTTAGAGCAATAATAGGTAAAATATTGCATGAATACTATGTGGTTCATATCGATTTCAATTATTCAGTTATAGATTGATCACCTTGCTTTATTGAAGAAGCAAGAGTTACAACTCTAAAATAGAAAGAATTTTTTTGTGAATGTGTCTTGAGATCTTTCTGTTTCAGTAACTTGATCCATCTGAACAGCATTTTGTTGAATCATGAGAGACACTGAATGAATTATTGCATCGTACATAATACATTCTATCGAATTCTGAAGGTTCCGAACTAAAAGGAGTAATCATAGATACTCTTCAAAAATGATATATTTGGTGGAATCAAGAAAAAGAAAAACGAAGAAAAACCAAATTCTTACTTGGATTAGGATACAAATAATTATGAACATTAGATTTTTTACCATCTTCTATTGAAAAACCCTGTTATCACGGTAAAGCTATGAAAAAACATAAAAGAAAGAAAAAGAAAGCATGCTTTGTTGTGGACATAAGAAAAAGATCAACTGCTTGAATTATCAATTATTATTCAGAAAAAATAGGAGTATACATATGTTGAGAAAGACAACAAAATTAACTGAAAACAAAAATAAATAAAAAATTCAGTTTCGAGTAACCTTATCACAAAAGTATCGGATTTGTTAAGAGCAGGCATAAATAAAATATATTAAATTAAAATAAAATACAATAGCAAATATTTCATTAAAAAGTCACATGTTATTAAATTTAATTTAATCTTTCTTTTAGTTGTTCTCATTTTATATCACATAAGTAAGGAAGTCGTGATATTGCATAAGCTACATCACTTGGTTATTAATTTTCGTCAATGATTTGACAGTAAAATGACAAAGAGACTTAATTATTTCTTTTTATAACTATTATAGCAGCAAGTAAAACAGCAATTATACCAGAGGATTAAAAATACAGTGAAACTTGAGAGAATATTTCACAGCTATGACTAAATTTCTCCCTCGTAATGAAGAGGATATATGTTATATTGAACTTGACATGTTTATACTTTGAGAAGATCCATTAAGTATACTAAATCTAAAAGTACATTCGAACTTTATATCTCAAGCTCCCAAGAAGACGAAAAATGGTATCTCCATTTCCCAATGTCTTGACTTGCAGTTGAAGAGCCGAGAATAACTCAGTTCCAGTTACTATCGTCAAATGTTCCAATACTTTAGCTTTATACCAACATTTTCTGTGAGGACGCAACTGGCCACTTAAGAAGTACAAATTATAAGCTTAACCAATATTGTACAAAAGAAAATGCCGTACTTCAAAGTATCAGGAATGGCATACTCATGTATCAAAGATCAGGTCAAAGTTCCAACCCTGCCAAGGGCATCTTGTATTGCATGCCCACAACTGCATCCTCTGAAGAGTAAGTGTGAACGACATGATTGGGCAAAAAAAAGTATGTAACATCATGTGCAGACTAGATTTGTGTAAAGAGTATTTCATTCCATGTATCAGGAATGCCAGGCAAACACCAGTGTAAGCAATCTTGCACACCAGGCTTGGCCGAAATGCTAAAATGTGATATATGACCTTCATCCCTAAGCTGAGAAAGAGCTGTTATGTCCAATATCTTGACCCTTGTTCCCTTCACTGCATTGGCTACAACTTTATCTGTAGATTCCTCACCCAATATTTCCTTTCCCACTGACATCGGTGTAGTGCTGTTACAGCTGCCTCCAGTGTTCCAATCCCCACCAACAAAATGCCTTGGGGAAATGGTCCGAAAGAATACCTTTAAACTAGGATACTCTAAAAGCTGCGAGTTCACCCACCTAACCACATTGTGAACAGTGAGATTCTTGGCACCCGCAACCACTGCTATCTTCTTGTCAGTATTTGGCACACCTCCAACATGCATTATCCACCGATTAGCATTTATCTTTCCTCGATTCCAATGGTGACCTGTGTTGAGAACCAGCACGTTAAACTTGTGAAGGAATTGGTGCAAGAACGCCGGAGGCCGGTCAAGATGTATTGCATATTCTGTCGCTGGATCATCGACATTGATGGGTTCAATATCACATAGAATTGCAGACCAGTAGTAGAGAATTGTAGTATTGGTGCTCAAAAAACGGTAAGCCCATCCATCAGGGCGAGCAGCACCCTCAGATAGAATCAGCCCATACTCCTTCCCCACATCCTCCACATCACGCGTTTCCTTCCCAGCAGTGATCATGCACATTAGAGACTGAAACTGCTGCCGGCCCAATGAGTCTCCAACAAAGGCTAGAGTTTTGTGTTGCATCCTGAACACAGCCAATGATTATCAATTAGTCAAAATTGATCCCAAAAATTTAGACTGATTTAAACTATAGAGCACAAATGTATTGCAATCCGTTGTGCAGTGAAATACAAGGTAACTTCCAAATCAGACGAAATTGATTAAGTACAGAGCCATCTTTGAAAGCAACCAGATATAGTAATAACTAAAAACATGATTAGCCTGTACCTAAACTAAATATTCAAATTACTTCAAGCAGCATCCAATGATTCAATTCCCAATCTCAGGTATCAAATCATTGAACTGAGCTAAAACAATTAGACAAGAGTCTGATCTATAAACATTAGTGAGAACACAGAATACCTTCTCAAAAATTTAGACCCTTCAAATTCCTCCACTTGACAATCTTTTGGCTGCCATCGAAGCCTTTCATATGCAAAATCTGTGCGTTGTGTCAAGCGGCAAGCCCACATCTCTGACAGCCATTGCTTGCATTCAAAACCTGAATATAAAGGTCGGCGGTTGTCTGGAACCCATTTTCCTTTTGCAAGGTTACATACTGGAAAAGGATCAACAAGAAAACAGTCCTTACTTTACAGTACTAGCAATATATGGTTCATCAATCTAACAAATTTGCATGAAATTTTCCCTGCATCAGAAGAATGACTTTGATCCTCTAAAGCATGAATGCATGAAGAGACTAAACCAGATAAAAGATATGGAACATTCAAAAGTTGAATCCAGTTTGTCTAACATGAGAGTTTCTTCGTCCCTGAATCAGTCTACAGAAATATGTTTTTGTTTGTTGACTACTACTGCTCAAAATAGTGCTAAATTGCAACTTGCTTAGATATGTCGCCTCTCGATAAGAGAAGAGAACAAACAATGAGATTATTTTCTCAACTTCGACATCATAACTATAATGTTTCAAGTTTTCTTTAGCAATAGAACTGGTTTCTTAAAATAAAATAGAGGTAACTTTTAAAAACAAGCTTGTTATTAGATAATAAGCTGAAGAGCATGCATCAATTTTCCTCAAACCATAAGGGTTAAAAGGTTTTTGTAAAATAAACTAACAAGTTGGTTTGTCAGAAAAAACTCAGAGACACTTAAAAAAAACTCAAGGTCAAGAAAACAAGTTGCATGTATCAATTTCCCTTCAAACCATCAGAAAGAGTTAGCTTCACAATAATATTCTATGGATACTTGGATTAGCTTGAACATTCCATGAATTTGGGAATTAGAACGGCATATTACATATTCATTTGCCAAAAAATTCCAATACCTCTGTTTTCTGTGGCATTATCCAAACTGATGCCAACTTCTCCGCTGCCATCATATTCATCCAACACACTGGAAAGAATTTCTACAACATCAAATGAAAGACCAAGTTTAAGTCCCAAGTTAACACGAGCTTAACAAAGATAGAAGGGGAAGGGAACAGCAAGACCACATGCCAAGGGTTGTACTGGTTAAAGGATGATAATAGTATAATCTATTCTCATTTATGAGAGAATAGAACGTAAAACAGTGGACATGATTCATCATAACAGTATAATTAAGCCAATCAACTTGATGAAAAACAACATAAGCACGTAAATAAATTAAAAATGCAACCATATAATTAGAAAGAAATATATTACGTCTGTATATGGAGAAGTTCCAGCATTCCTTTCACCCCTTGAAAAGCATTGGGCAGAAACTGCCTGAGACACAACATTAATATTTAGTTTCTTTATCCTATTGGTTGTTTTATTATTTACACGTATTAGATGGCTTTGTCACGAGTACGTTGACCACAGAGCTAATGGCCAAATTATCTTCAAATATGCTAAACAACCAAAAATAAACTACTGATAGTAAATACAAGTGCACTGTTCAGCATGAAGTTTCAAAGCTTCGTTACAAAATAATAAGACGGTATTTGGCGTCAAGGGATACTAAATAAATGGGATAATCATCTCAAAAGGATGAGATTATCCTTATCAAGAAACTAGGGATTTACATCTAGCTTCATCAAGCCAACATGTTCTTTAATTCAGACTTTAAACACTACCTCCAAAGTCCAAAATTACTAAGTAACCTTTGCAACATAAATGATTCGGCCTTCATAAATGAAAAACAAAAATAATATTCCCATGTTAGGGAATAACACACAAGTTTTATTCAAAGAAAAAACGAATGCAAACCTGAAGAAAACTGCATCAATGTTTGAGAGGAAACAAAAGAAGCACGACCAGGTGCTCTCTCCCATGACCATATAATGAACGTTGTGGACACCAGAATAATGGAAATAAGGGAAATTTCTTTACCCTTCAAGCCATAGAAGCCCACCTTCATCCTACACAGACAAAAGAAAGTTACAAACATATGAAAGTAAAGAAAAGGCAAGGAAAGGCACCCTCTTTCATTTTCAAATGTGTTGAATACTAAGCTCGAATTGAGCTAAATTACAAGCAAAATAAATAATCTTCCAACAAGAAAGGAAAAAAACAAAACCAAACAAAAATGTTTCAGCTTAAGCCAATAGTGATTTCACGCTATAGAGGAAAACCAAACGTCACTTTCTCAAAAAAAGCAAGTGATCAATCAATCTCTAAGCAGCATTGAAACAGCAAGACCTTCCTCCACTAAAAATTCCAATAAAAGTTATCAATTTCAACTAAAATGTCTTTCTTGCTAAAACATTTTCACCATGTCGGTTTTGGAAGCAACCGCGACAAATGCACAAGAAACCAAAAAACTGGAAGGGTTGATGGCATGAGCTAGCAAGCTAGTATCACAAACGGACAGATATTGAGTGATTGCGATCGTGGTATGAAAATTAACAACGGATGATTGGTTTCACACTAGAACTCACCTCAATAGGAAAAGGGGACTTCGAACCCTAAGAAAGTCTAAAAATGTGTATCGAAAATGAAGTGACTAAAAACAGAAAAAGGGTAGCGTAGATTGGAAGTGGTTTAGAGATCAGAAAGTGGTGAGTTTGTAGGAGAACCGTTTTGGGGAAGTTTCTTCTTTCTTTTCCTGTTTTAACCTCTCTTTTTTTCTCTATCTGTTCACGGCTTCTATTGGGAATGGTTAAAAAATAGGAATAATGGCATTTAAGAACTTTAATATTTTCTTTCATTTTCATTATTCTCGAAGATTCAACGACTTAAAAATATAAGTATTAAACACCTTCATACTATTATTATTTTCAATTTTTTTTACTAAATTGAGCATTAAAAAACTCTTATCTAGTGGAGCTTTATTTGAGTCAAATGTTACCACTAGAGTTTGAACTTTAAGAGTGCGCTAGTTCAATAATATCATAATCATTGATTTAGTTTCTAAATTTGTTAAAACTATTTTTACAATTTAGTTGAGTTTTCATATATGTTGTTGACTCCAACATCTAATGTCCACTAAGCAATATAGGGGTGATTCTCATTTGATCTCCGACAATGATTTTTCAAAGTTCGCGTCAAATTGATAACAATTAAATTCTTTAAAAATCCTCCATTTATGCGTGTTGTTGGGTTAGAAACGTTTAATTAGCAATTAAACGTTGAAATATTGAGTTCAATTAAATCAATTCTTTAATACAAAAGTAACAATAAGTTATTTCTTATTTTTTATTTTTTAATGAATTTTGAAAATAGAATAGATTCTACGTTAAAAAGATCAATTTTAACTAATTTGATGCCGATCATAAGATAATATTTACGGTAAACAATTATATTGTCTTCTATAATCGTATAAAGTCTTAAACATCTTTTTTAGTCCTTAAATAAAAATGCAAAAAATATTTTTTTTTCTTTGTCCCAAATTTTAACAATGGTTGATCCTAAATTTTGAAAATGATAAGCAAACGGTGTTAAAATTTGTTTATGTGACTAATAGCATTTCTACATGTGTATCCATGTGTGTCCACGTGACGTAGCAAATCTTTAGTCTCATTTGATAACAAGAACTACATTTATTGATTTTTTAAATTTGTAGACCAAACACTTAAAATTTAGGATATCATGAAATTCAATCTCGCATGATAATTATAGTTTAGGCATGTAAGTTGTCTCAATAAAAATGAAATATTTTTCTTCCCATAAAGGTTAATTTTAACATTTTTAACCATTTTTAAAATTTCTTTATCTTCAATCATAATATAGTGGGCATTTTTAAACATGGGTTTAAGAATCAGGATTCTTTGGGTGGTGGTGGAGGAAGATGCCCAGGAATCTTTGTTTCTGCAGTAAAATAGTGAAAAAGCACGATTGGGAATCCCTTTGTTTCTGCTGTGTAAGAGAGAGAAAAGAAGCACGATTGCGTAATCTTTATCTGCAGTGAAAGATATAGAGAAAAGACACAGCATCGTATTCCTTTGTTTATGCAGTAGAAGAGAGAAAAACGCACGATTGCGAATTTCTGAAACTCCGGTAAAGTAGTAAACACACACTAACCTTCTTCGGCAACCGAACCCTAAAACCCTGAATCTGTTTCGGAAAGCGAAGCCATGGCACGTGAGTTCAACGATGTTGCAGCAACGCTTCAATCCATACGTTACAACCGCGGCTCCCTCCAGCTTCTCGACCAGGTCCTCTCTTCTCTTTGTATTCCTCTTCCCTTCGCCGATTTCGTATGCAAAGATTTTCGCACGTACACTCGTGTCACGTTTCCGACAATGTTCTAATATTATATTTTAAATTTGAAAGTCCGGCTTAATGATTTCGATGTGTAGTGGCAACCATGAATCTTGGTTTTGTTTTAATCTTTACATTTCGCCACTGATTCTACTTGTTCAGAGAAAGCTCCCTCTGGAGACAACTTACTTGGAAATTCGGGATTCAACAGATGGCTGGTAAGATGTTTTAACTAGATAACTTTTTAAGTGGACAATTTTCATCTAGAATTTGGATTATGATCTTGACATCTTCAGTCAGTGGGTTCAAATTATTTGAATGTTCATAACTCTCTCAGGAATGCCATTCGGGATATGGTGGTCCGAGGAGCACCTGCTATTGCGATTGCGGCGGCACTCTCTTTGGCTGTGGAGGTGTTCAATTTAGACGGTTTCAATGGGTCAGCTGGTGAAGCTGTTTCCTTCCTCCAGAATAAATTAGAATATCTTGTCTCAAGGTGTTTACAATTCTCTGCATTTCTTAGGCAGCAATCTTTGTATTTTGGTTAATTTAAGCATGCGTTTGCCCAGTGATTAACATTTGGCTTATTGAAGTTCCTTGTGAAGAAATTAATGTGATTGTCGTGAAGTTCCTTCCAAGCATATGATTTTTAGCTTATTTCTTTCTTCATGATGCAGTCGGCCAACTGCAGTGAATCTATCGGATGCTGCGGGAAAACTCAAAGAAGTCGTATCAACTGCTGCTGCTACCACTTCAGAGGGCAGGACTGTTTTCCAGGTATTACTAAAATTTACACTAAAGGAATTCTTGCTAGTGAAGAAAGTTACATTTCTTTTTTTACCCTTTTTACTGATTTTTGGTTTTAGCCATTTGAACCTGAATATACTGAATTAACCGTAGGCATTTATAGAAGCTGCTGAAGTTATGCTTGAGGATGATGTTGCCTCAAATCGAGCTATTGGCTCTTATGGAGCTAGCTGTATTCAGCAACAAACTGAGAAAAAAAAGCTCTCTGTTTTGACACATTGCAATACTGGAAGGTGCCTTGTACAGTACCATTCCTCATTTAGTGCAGTACTACGTATAATATAGTTATCTCTTGTTTTCCATTTGTTTGATAAATTATTGATGAAGTGTTTGTTTGGACGCACTAATAACTTGATCTTTGATTAATACTCAGTCTTGCCACAGCTGGATACGGTACTGCTCTGGGTGTGATCCGTGCACTTCACAGTGCAAAAGTTCTAGAAAGAGCTTATTGCACTGAAACACGCCCGTTTAATCAAGTAAGTGCACTTTCCGTTGTATATTCAAAATCATGTGAGTTCACTTTTCCTTTTGAGAGAAGATGCATCCTGTGTTACATTTAAATATGATGATCAGTATAAGTGATTATATTTTTATTTTTTTGACAACTTGATTAATAGCATTAATTGAGAACAGTTTTTAACCACAATGATGTATATTCATTTCTGGTTTATACCGATTTGCAATTTAAAGTTTCAATAGCATCAATTTCTGAACAAGAACACTCAGATAACAGATATTCTTCAATCTGTATCTTGGTGATAGTTGTAGTTTATCTAATTAGTTATATTCAGCTTAAGTTGTCTGTGTAGTCATTCATTTGAATAAGGAAAAGAACAGAGTAAAATTTCTGGGGCCCATTAAACTAAAAAATTTCATTCAGAGGCAGAATATTGCAGGTGATGATCACGTCGATTACAGAGATCCAGAATACATATGTGTGTGTATCTATTATTTGAACAAGAACAGTAAATTGATGACACGAAAGAACAAGTTAGCTTAAGTTTGTAGTAGTTTTGAGAACACATACTATGAAATCAAACTTAAAACGATTTGGAGGTTGTGAGTACCAATCAATCGCAATGTTTAATTGCAGGGATCTAGACTGACTGCCTATGAGTTGGTGCATGAAAAAATACCAGCAACTCTTATTGCTGATTCTGCTGCAGCTGCGCTAATGAAAGCTGGAAGTGTGGATGCTGTTGTTGTTGGGGCTGATCGTGTTGCATCAAATGGTACTTTGAGTTACAATGAAAACAAGCTATAGTTTGCTTGAGCATGAAAGCTATCATCAGATTCATCTTCCTCTAAATCACATTGCAGGTGACACAGCCAACAAAATTGGAACCTACAGTGTTGCCTTGTCCGCAAAGTTTCATAATGTACCTTTTTATGTGGCTGCCCCCCTCACCTCCATTGATCTATCACTTTCTTCTGGACAAGAAATTGTAATTGAGGAGAGGTCTCCCAAGGAATTGTTGAACGCACGTGGAGGACTTGGAGAGCAGGTTGCTGCCTCAGGAATTTCTGTGTGGAACCCGGCTTTCGATGTTACTCCTGCTAATCTAATATCTGGGATCATCACGGAGAAGGTCTTTCTTACTCCTAATTTGTATGAGTTTCAGTTGCATTTTCTCCTCTAACCATTTCATGTTCTCCGAGCAGGGTGTCATTACGAAGACTTCTGATGATGCATTTGACATCAAAGCTTTCGTGCAGAAAACAGGTTAAGGTAGAGTGGATTTTATCATGTTTGGTGAGAGTGTTGTGACAGTGTCAATGTTTGGTGAGAGTGTTGTGACAGGAGGAACAACTAGTTCAATGTTGGTGTCCTTGAAAAACTAATCTGGACATAGTTATGGTTAGTAAACAAGTCAATAAGAATTCATGGAAACCGTGCCTTGTGTGGCTAAAATGGAATTGTGGGGTTTTTAAGAGCCTTTTTGGTACGCTAGTTTGATAAGACTTGATAACAAAACCTAATTGTATAACATGATTACATTTTAACATTATGCAATGTTTGGTACAAGATTTTAGCATTTTAATGTTGCACGAGATAATAGTCAAATGTTTGTTTAGTGATCCATTGTGTAACATTAGACCAGATATGATAAAAATTGTCACTACTACAATACCTTTTTCCTTAAAAATGTCGTACAGACACATAATTTTGTTGAGAAAGCTTCAAATATAATTTTTTACCGAATTGCACTTTTTGGCTCTCTAATGTAATGTATGAGTAATTTTGTTTTGTAATTTTTACTGTTCGATTTTAGTTCACACAGTGGGCAATTTTTATCTCCATAATTTTAATAGATTGATTTTAGTTTATGCATTTCAAAATGGAGGATTTTAATTCCGTCGATGATATAATTTTAAACACGTGTAAGATGTGATAAAATCGTACGAATATCTATGGACATACACTATTTGTTTACAAATTAAATGGTTTAATATAAAGTATTAAATAATTCAATTTTAAGAAAAACACCGTATGTGTTAAAAATATTAGACTTTCAAGTATGAATTAAAATCAAATGGTTATGTAGAAATGAATAAGTATAAGTTGAGCATAAATGATAAAAAGTTATTAACTTATAGTCTTGAAATTTGCAGTGTTGACCTCCTAACTCATTAGTAAATATATTTCCATTATTTTCTCACATTGAATTAGTATAAAAAATAAAATAAAATTGCAAAAGTCATTGTTCAACTTGAAACAAATTAGTTAATATTATTGAACTTGAAACAAATTAGTAAAATGAGTTGGTTTATATCAAAATTATTAATTGTTTATTATATGATGGAGTTGGTTCATACATCATATTTAAATTTACCATTATAATAAACAAATTAGTTAATATTATAGGAACTCAAAATCAAGTGAGCATCCAACATCACACCAATAAATAGATCGCATATTTTTATACAATAGATTATCTAATTTGCTTATCTAGATAATTTTATTTCTTCCTTCCTTAATCCAAAATATCATATTATAGTTCCAAATAGAACTAAAATAGAACAAATTAAATAATCCTATTATAGACAAATTATTTTCACAAATAAAATTTTCCAATCAACTAAATAACCAAATTAGTTCAATATACCAAAATTTTAATTTCAAAATCACAATCCACACATCAAACATATTTCAATCAATCTAATTAACAGACTTGCTTTACTTGGTGAAGAAAACTCCTTACTCAAAACTCTTATTAAAGTTATAATTTTCACATATGTTCTAACTACTTACACAAACATCATATCATAATCATAAACAACCACAATTAAACACATATTTACTTTGAGTTATTTTCAGCGCATACATGAATTTTAGAATCACGTGTGTCTCAAAATATTAAACTAATAAAAAAAATACAGTATAAAGTAAACATACTCCATTTTATATTTTAATAGGTCAAAATAATATGTCTCTCTATTGTAAGTCTATTGATGGTCTCTGATCATCAAATAAATGAGAGACAAACTTACAAAGTTAGAGAAAACGTAGAAAAAACTTTAGAAAATATTTATAAAAAAATAATAATTTCTTTTTTTTATAAAATGAAACTCAAATAACATAAAGTATATTTATAATTAAACATTTTATCCATAAAATAATAAAATAATCAAGTATTATATCTAAAATCACCGATACTATTAAAACATTTTTCTATATTTTATAAATGTCTCCAAATAATTTTAATCGTAAATATATTACGTATTATCTCAATTAATATAATTAATTATCAAAATTAAATAAAAATATACCCAAATTTAAATGAATAAAATAAATATAGCACTACACAGACAATTTCTTTTTTTTTCATAATTGATATATAATCTATTACTATACAATTAGTAATTCAAAAATAAAAACATCATTAAATACAATTAATATTATAGTATAGTATCATTGGATCCCTAAAAGATGTGAATGTTGTAGCAAAATTAGTTATTTAAGTTTAGAATGTTATAACGTGAAGTTATACTTTCGTAGTTAAACATTTAGGTTTTTAAATTTTGTTTTAGGTAAGCGAGTTCATATAACTTGTTACTAATAACCTTGTATAATTATGGTTTGTAATTATTAAATTGATTTTAATATTTATGCCTTAGCAAAATTAGTAGCGAAAAGTGATGAAAGGAGGAACATGAAATTACACAATAGGAAATCCGTTTCCTAGAAAAAGTCTTCCCTGAATTTAAACGTTTATCCTTATATTTTTCAAGAGCAAATAATTATTTTGTTAACAAAAAAGAAAACTTTGTAGAAACTTAAATTTCACTATTTATTTAAAATCGATTAAACAATGTTTTTATATCACAGGGATGCTGAAAATAATTCACTATCTATTTTTTCTATTTTACAAACGTAGAACGATATACATAAAAGACCGACATATTCATTCGCTGTCCAATTTCAATTTTTGATTCATTGGGAGAAAGAAAAACCCGCGAACGGCTTTGCACCGAGCAATTCGCGAAACCCTTCGATCAAAGGTGCTAACTTTCAGTGCATTTTCAAACGATTTTATTCCTAATTCTTCCGCTGAAGAATTCGTTGATAGTTTTTTTTTTTTTTTTTATTTG
>Ga0209589_1010608_pt1 | contig 13364 bp, 14 predicted proteins | sample CowpeawhiteBW_FD_187525 | JGI IMG/M metagenome (GOLD analysis project Ga0209589, IMG submission 187525) | Root nodule microbial communities of legume samples collected from California USA - Cow pea white BW (SPAdes) (version 2) | ecosystem: Host-associated > Plants > Roots > Nodule | place: USA...
TGTGAGAGTTTCCTCCCTTGGGAGTGAATACTTTTAAGCCTTATCTTGCATAGCAAGTGGCGGCACACATCTACTCATCTTCAAGGTTGCCATGGCTTCTAGCCTAGCCTTGTAGTGGCGTGCTTCTCACATTTTTACCATTTCTTTCCTTTCCATTTTATGTTTTCTTCTTCCTTTAATTGTTCTTGGTTTTCTATGGTTTATGTGTTTTCCATATCCTTTTTGTTTTGAAGCAATCCATCATCTTCTTCTATTGAGCTTTGTGAAAGGAACCTTCACATCTAGATAGCTTGCTATCTTAATGTCCAGTGGGGATTTCACTTAGCTTTCTTAATCAACTCACACCATATTCAACAATCTTAAAAGAAAAGAAGATAATCCTTCATCAATCGCTAAATAATTCAAATGTGTGTCATTAAATTTTTTATAGTAGTGTAGTAAAGTTAAAAACTATATTAAACTTTGATTAGCGCTAGTACTGATGGATCTATAGTAAGATAATTCTTTGTCCACACTAGAATTTATAGTATACTTTACCATTTTTCCTTTCATATACATAAATATTTAAGAAAAACTAACTAAAGTTCACAAATGTCTACAATTTTTATTTTGTGTGAAATTGTAATTTAGTCTTCACCAGATGAAGTATAAAAAATCTTCACAATCACAACAAAAGCCAAACAAAAATAGAGAAATGAGGTTTCAGATGAGCGGAATAGAAAAGGAAGTAGGTTTACACACCTCATACAACAAAATATAGCTTCCATTAATTCTTAGAAGCTTTGTCAACCACTACCGCAGTCTGAAATGAAAGTTGTTCATTTCATATACAGTGTTTGCACCATTACATAAAGAGAGAAAATACAAGTGGACCGGGATAGTGAAAAAGTATGAAAAACCAATAAAAATGATAGTTGTCACGATTTTAGATAGGGTTGTTTTGGTAATGTCCCTACCAGTTTCTTTTCTTATAGTTATAGTAGAAGAAACGTGAATGCACTACTGCAACTTAAACCCTTATGTGCATGCTATGGATTTCTAATAAACAAAACTCATTAAAAATCCCAATAACTGAAATGCATGGTTGCAGCACATCAACCACATTTTAAGGAAAGCCTCCAACCCTCATTTGAATGAGATATCTCTATACACTAATAACATGAAAACATTGGGTTCATGCCAAGAACTTCATAACGTAACAAACAAACAAATAGTGAAAAAGTATGAAAAACCAATAAAAATGATAGTTGTCACGATTTTAGATAGGGTTGTTTTGGTAATGTCCCTACCAGTTTCTTTTCTTATAGTTATAGTAGAAGAAACGTGAATGCACTACTGCAACTTAAACCCTTATGTGCATGCTATGGATTTCTAATAAACAAAACTCACTAAAAACCCCAATAACTGAAATGCATTGTTGCAGCACATCAACCATGTTTTAAGGAAAGCCTCCAACCCTCATTTGAATGAGATATCTCTATACACTAATAACATGAAAACATTGGGTTCATGCCAAGAACTTCATAACGTAACAAACAAACAAATGGGAAAACCACCTTTCTACACCTAATATTCCCTCAAAACACTGCATATTATAGGTCCTTGCCAATCCACCTTTGTATGAGAGCTATGTTGTACCATTGGATCAACACACTGCATACTCCCAACAATATGGTTCATGCATGCAAGTCCACAAAGGTTCAAGGAGAACCCACCACCCCACACAAATGGGTTGACGTACCTAACAAACAAGGGAAACATATCGAATGCAAAATATAAAAAAAAAACAAAAGGCATTCAAGCATCGTGGTATATACATTAAATAAGAACCACACAAACTATGCATCAAACCACAAAAGAGAAAACTAATATACAAGTTTAGCTTCCTGTACTTCGTGTACTAATTCTTGAAGGTTACATTTCCCTCTACCTAGAACGCAGTAGTGCCACTACAATCTAGCACAGTTGCTCCTCTTGCAATCTCCACCTTCCCTCAAAATCCTACCCACAACCCTCCGTAGTTTTTTCTTGATTATTTTTTGCCTTTCCATTTTCTCCTCCCCTTATCTAATTTTCTAGTTAACATTCTAAAGATCTTGGTTGTTTTTATTCTTATGTCTAGCATAAGGATGTCAACGGGGTAGGTAGGGTACGGGTAGTAGCTCCCTAGTACCCTACCCATTAGACCAATATTCGCCTCGTACTCGTATTCATATTCGTGCACGTATTCGTTATGCGGGTACCCACGGGTATTTACAAAGAAAATTTTAATATTTAACATTCATAACCTTCAATTCAAATAAAAATACAATGTAAACCATTCATACATTTCAAACAAAGTGCAATGGAGTTTTATAAATAAATGGAGATTTTTTAAAACCAATTGAGAAAAAATAACCCAATCAAAATCAATGTGTTAATGTTTTATTCATGTTTTTCTATTTGTTTTATTAATTTAAATTATAGTATAGCGGGTATAGGTATCCACGGGTACAAATACTATGCTACCCATACCTGCCCCAATAACATGTTGGTATAAAAACTACCCATACCCGTTGTCTATAGGTATCCATTTCCTATCTACTGCGGGTTTTGTCCATGGATACCCACTGGTACAAATGTTTTTGACATCCCTAGTCTGACAACAATGAGTTTTAAAGAAGAAAAAAAAATAGCATATGAATGCAACAACATGGGCCCATGTACAATGTAGAGAGAAAGAAATAAAGAGGTGCATATGACTTACTAAATATGAGAGAGAAAAAAGGAAAGATAAAAGGAAAATAAAAACCACCTCGTTCTTGCACACCAACACGTACCACCAACAACTAAGCCACATGCCTTCTTATGATATTATGTGCACCACAAATTTATAAACACATGTATTCAACATTACCTAATCAAATAAAATAATTACAATAAATAAACAACAATCTTAATCAAGCAATTAAATATTTCCATGTGTCTTACAATATTGGACCACGTGACCACTACATCAACATAAATTCCTATTACGACATTAACCACTTTCCTGGGTCTCACAACTTTTATGGCTATAATAATAGTAATATTAATAGCTACTTTAGCTATTGCGCAAACATATATTAAGAAAAATTTGGCCCTTTCTTCAATGTCTCAATTGTGTTATATGATGTTAGCTTTACCTATGAAATCTTATCGAGGCACTTTATTTCATTTGATTACTCATGCTTATTCAAAACCATTATTGTTTTTAGGACCTGGATGCATTATTCATTCAATGGAAGCTTTTGTCGGATATTCCCTAACTAAAAGTTAAAATATGGTTTTTATGGGCGATTTGACAAAACTTGTACCAATTACAAATTCTTTTTTCAGTAGGTATACTCTATCTTCGCAGTATTCCACTCATTGCCTATTTTTGGTCTAAGGATTAGATTCTAATGATAGTTGGTTACATTCACCAATTTTTACAATAATAGCTTGTTATGCAGCAGGATTAACTACCTTAAAAAAAATAGTTCATTCTATTCCATATCTTTATGGGTTGAAACAAGTAAAACTTAAAAGAGAAAACAAAATTTTTATCTTAGTTTTACTAAAAAAATGAAATAATTATTTTTTTATTCAGAAGAGATATCTACGTTTTGCTAATCAAAATATAAAAAATATAAAAATCTTGTTTTTGGTATTATCCATTTTTGCAATAAAAAATTGCTTATTTATATCCTAATGAGTCTAACAATACTATGTGATTTCCTATGGTTATTTTAGTACTCTTTACTTTATTTGTTGGTGCCACAAGAATCTCTTTCGGTTAAGCCAAAATACATTTGGATATTTTATCAAAATGGTTAATTCCGTTTCTAGACCTTTTACATAAATATTTTATACCTATTTAAAAAGTTACATTTATTAAATTTATATTTGAAAAAAAAAATCTTAAAAAAAAGTTGTCGATAATTTTCTAAATGTCATATATAATTAGTCATATAATCATGACTATATAGATGTTTTTTATGAAAAATCTTTAATTGCCAGTATGATAAGATTAGTGAAAGTAAATTATTTTTTTGATAAGAAAAGAATATGTGAAATTACGAATGGAATAGGTATTACAAGTGTTTTTTCTAGGAAAAGCTATCAAATATGTGGGGGTGGGCGAATAGCTGCATATATGTTACCGTATAATTATATTTTTATTCGAAACAAATAAATATTGATGAATCTGACGAATATTGAACTTGGTAAGAAAAGAGGATTTAAAAATTGAAAAAGAAGATTATCAATGAAGGTTCTTTGAATACTAAAATTGCATATTGAATTTGGAATCTCGTATCCATAATTCAAAAAGTTTTCTTGACTATTGTCGAAGAACTGGAATAAAAGATCGGGTATAACTATGACAGTTATTGTATGGGGTCTACCGAATGTTAAATGCAAAGGTGCATAATAGATAGACAAAAACATTATGAGTTGTGTCCTAATAAACCTAGTTGTTGTTTCTATTTTCTTCTTGGTTCCTTCTTCCACAAGTCTAGCTCGAAGAAGGAAGAGATAAGGGTCCTATGAAAAATGTGGTCATAAATCCATAATATAGTCCGACTATAACTATTGAATTAATTATCTTCATGCAAAAGAATACTACATTCCCCCCTATAAGTTCCAAATTAACTTACTCTTAGTAAGTGATTTTCTTCGAGGAAACATACTAAATGAATAATATCAAATTCTTAAAAATATATTTTTTAATCTTTGTAGTGTCAATTTTAATTAATCAAATATTATAAACTTGACAAAAAAAAGGACCAAACATGGTAAGTTTTGTTTCATTTTTCATTAGAAGTTATTAATAGTTTGTTAATTTTACATTTAATTGATTAAGCAAATCATTTTACATAAAATAATATTACAGGAATAGGAACTACAAGGAAAAACCCATATGTCGCAGTCGCTATTACAATCTCAATATATGTAGCCATTAATTACCACATATCTTATCACAACATATGGGATTAACAGACTTTTGGTTCCCAAATACACCACATGTTAATTTTTGTGAGTATATATATACTCAAATCCTGAAATCATTCAAAACCACATATTACTAATTTTTCACAAGACAAAGAAAAGTGGTGTTTTCCTAAAATAACTTGAACCTCGTCTTTAAAAGTCCATCAACATCACCATTGTTCCTCAGACCTGCAAGCAAGTAACATAATAAACCTACACACTTTTGTTTCATCAGCACACCGCGGGTCTCGAAAACAAAGTCACATTTATTCATCATGGACATGAGGAAGATCGCCTATGCTGCTCTCATTGTTGCTGCCTCCATCAGTGTCGTGGCAGCTACCATCGAGATTCCTGCCCCTGCCCCTGGACCTAGTAGTGGAGCCTCAGCTGCCATGCCGCTTGTTGGCTCCTTGGTCGGTGCCTCTGTCTTGTCTTTCTTTGCCTTATTACACTAAGCTTTCAAGAAGCTAATTGAAGAATCATTAGCAAGAAATATTAGAAAGAATGGATGATGTGATGTTGTCACAAATTTATTTTATATGATAATTACATTACAAGGAATACCTGATATTAACTATGAAAATATAACATTACTTTTATAAATGGGACTTTGCTAACGTCACTGAAACGAATGCAAAAGCAAAAAAGAAGAAAAAAACACTAGTTAAAGTCGGTGCAATCCATTCTAAAATAAATAAAAAAATTAATAATAAATAAGTGCCAGTAAAAAAAAGGCACAAAATTGAACACAGTGTTCAATTTTCTAATCAAAATTCAACCATAGCATTGGTTGTCGACGCTAATGACAAATAAATAAATAGATAAATTTATAAATAAATAAATACCATGGGCTATTCCGAAACTAAAATGTTGCAATTTAATTTTACATTGAAAATTAAATGTAGAGTCTGCTAGATCGAGACAATGGAAGGATATATATAAAAACATAAGATATAAATTATTATTTTAGTTCTTAAATAGAGCGTTTTCCAAAATTAAAATCATCATATCAATCCAATTATTCTAAAGTTAGAATTCTTTTGTTAAACAGTTTAATCCATGATAGATATCCCTAAAAGTTATTTTAAAAGTTTTAACTATCATTAAAAGTTTTTTTCTAATGAACTCTTCATGTTTTTATTATTAAAGACTACCTTGTATTTAAAGTATTAATTCTTTTTATGGTGTACTACTTTTTTCATTCTTAATTTAATTCTTTTAGAATTTCTAATTACTTAATCATTTAATAGATTATTAAAGAATAACTTATATTTCAAGTCTTAACTTTTTTTATACTATTTTTTATTTTTAATTAAATTAAATTTAGAAAAAAATAATACACTTTTATGTCTTAAAGCATATATATATATATATATATATATATATATATATATATATATATATATATATATACTACAAGAATTCTGTAAATTACTGAAGGTATTACAGATGGATGTTATCGTGTACGTTACCGACGAATGTTGTTCGTCGATGGTGTATTTTTCCGATAGAATAACCAACGAAATTTTCATGTGGAATTTACCGATGGATTTTGTCCGTCGGTTTTTTGTATTTTACCGATGGAATTACTGGCAGACCTTTGTTGTTGAATTTACTGACGAAACTAATTAACACATGGATGGATTTGTGTGTCTGTAATATCCTCTATGAAATCAGAATTTGGAATTCTGATTCCCACCCTTAATTTCATTTCGTCCTCTATTACAGTTAGAGCGAAAAACTCTGTTGCCCACTGCGACGCTGTCGAGTCCACACTGAGAACTTATTGAGGTTACCCACCATGTCGTGATTTTTGTGGCATTGTTGTTTGTGTTCTTGACCTTCCGTCGCTTTCGTGGGTAATGGAAGCTTGCCGGTGTCTTGTGGCATTGCTTGATCTTCCAACCCTTGAGGGACCTTATTGTGGTACCGTCGAGGGACCCTTCTGCGTTCACTGTCAGATCTTCCTTTGAGGTAAGTCCTCATTTTACCGATGTGGAGATGGAATTTGGTCCGACCATGCCTTTGTATTTGATGTCTACTTTAATTGATTTACTGAATTTGCTTTTAATTGATTTAGATTTAACGTTTGAATTGGTGTTAAGACTGCTACGAAAATGTTGTTATGAAATTCACGCTGACAGTGTTTGATAATAATTGTTTGATGAATTAGTGTTTGTTTGATTGAATCTATATTCACCTCATAATCATGTATATTTTACATACAAATCCCAGATTAGTAATCAAGTGCTGCTCCTAAACCAATTACTTCCCTATATTTTGCATACTTATCCCATGTTAGTGATCAATTGCTGCTCCTAAGCAAATTTCGTGTTCCAGCCTCAAATGTAGGACATTCAAAATTCCTAAAAAAATAATAAGATTCATAAAATTATTGGTATGCAACAAGATTATATAAACTATCATACAAGGGAGAATAAAAACAGGTAGGGGTGATACTATTGGCTATTCTAAAGTTAGAAACTGACTGGACCAACCTCAAGCCATAAAAAGAAAATGAAATTGGGGTTTATGGTGCCATGAGCTGGAAAATTTCCTTCTAAGTCATTAATTTGCATGGAATTCATAACTAAGTCATTAATTTGCATGGAATTATAACTAAGTCATAACTAAGTGATTAATTTGCATGGAATTATACCCAAAACTTATACAATTATGGGTTCAACAATGAAAAAACACTCCTTTGAAGTGCCTTCTTTATTTATAGATGCTAAAGAGATATACCCATTTGGAATATGACAAAAAATTCATCCTTAGTACCTCTTTGGCAGTTTGCAAGTTTTGCTGGGTATTAGGCCCAAATTCCTCCTTATCCAAAGCCACTCTCACATATTGAAAAAAGAAGTACCAACCCCCTCCCCAAATTGGGTCACTAATTGGGTCTCTTTAGCATTATCGATTGACCTTTCCATTTCTTCTGCATGCAGATTTTTGGTCTAATATTGTGGTATAAAGTATTTATAATTAAACTCTGCGATTTAGCGTATCAATAGCTTTAAGTCCTAAAGGGAATTAAAAAACATGTTGGCTTGGTTCGTTTAGTTTAGGTTGTATTTCTCCTCTAAAGAGCTGACGTGCATATGTGAATTGTGATTGACATATGAAAATGCATCAAATGTGATTGAAAGTGTTGTATAACTTGTAGCACCATCAAATGTGATTCACATATTCCTTAAAATGTGTAATTTTCCCATAAACAATAGGTTTTAAGTTCCTAGGTCAGTTGTCCTTCATCAACCTCAATTGTAGGGTGTTGCCTTTGTTTAACACTAACCATTAGAATGTTGTTCAAGTTGTAGCATGTCACTTTTCTTGGTCTATCACTTTGCAGGTCATCCTTTGCTATTTAAATGCAACTATAAACCTGCCAAACAATCTGAAAACTATGACAACAAAACTGATAACAAAATTTTGATCCTTTAAATTGGAAAAATTGATACAAGAATTCTTTAAAATAGCAAGGAAGATAAAAACTAAAGTAAAGAACTTTAGAAATCAATAATTTGAATCTAGTTGAATAGGGTTTCATTCCTTGAAAACAATAATTCAATCAAAATTCATAGATCTAAATGGTCACATTTTAAGTAATAAAGGTTGATTTTGAATCCATAAACCAAGACTAAATAAAGGCAAAGATTGAACCACTTATAATCAAGAGTACTATCACTATGGGATGCCTTGAAAGGTTGTTGACATTGTAGTCTAGCCTGCACCCTCCTTCTAGCAACAACACTTCATGGACTCTAACCTTAACTGTTGTTTGTAGGTATTGTTATTATGCTCTTTTCAGCTGCAGCTACTTTGACTCAACCTTTTGTTGTTGTTTTTTGGTATGTAGCCTTCTTTGAAATCTTCTTTGTTTGTAAATTATGTTGTTATAATGTGTTGAACTACCTCTAGATATTGCCTTTACAATGTGTAGTCTTTGGATATCCTACAATAACTGAGATATCTTAACCAATACAAGGACACATGTCTCCACTTAATTTCAATTCTCCCTTTTACATTGCGTTCACACTGTGTTCCATGTTGGACTACTTCCTACAAGTTTAAAATAGTCAAATAAGACTATAATTAATAGTAATCGCTAAAAAGTATGTAGCATGCAAATTATCACCTATGCAAACTTAGAATTGGTCCCTAAAGTAAGCTAAAAGTAAAACTGCACTAAATTTGAGAAAGTGTGAACAACTTGTGCTCCCAAGTTTTAAGTGGTAAAATAAAGCTATGGATGATCTGAACTTCTAAGTCCCATGTTCCTTTACTACCACAAAAGTAACACTTTCCTTGTTTGCCTTCTCACAAAACATAGCCGAAGTTTCTAGCCACCGTCGTTGGGTGTATGACCGTTGTTATAGAGGTTGGAGAGGCTTGAAGGAAACTTTTGTGATAGGGGTTGAACAGTTTATCCAGACTGCTCGACAATATAAATATTATCTTGAGGGAGGGATTAGATGTCCCTACATCAAGTACGAATGTACTCACATTTTGAAATACGAGGAAGTTAAAGTTCATCTATACAGAAAAGGATTCATGCTAGATTATTGGATTTGGACATTTCACAGTGAAGAAGTGCCCTTTGTTTATTTGGGTGAACATGAAAGACATTTTCCTAGTTCAAGCACGGTTGATCATACCTCTGAGATGAATCAAGCTATGTATATGCAAGAGATGTTGAATAATGCTCTTGGCCAACATGCTTCATTTGAAGATGCAGAGGATAATCGTTTAGAAGAGTCTCAAAATGAGTTCACTCAGAGGTTTTAGAATTTATTACCAGAGGCAAATGAACCTGTATTTGAAGGAGTAACAAAGTTAAAATTGTCAATATGCATTAGACTTTTATCCTTCAAATCCAACTGAAACGTTCCCAACCAACCATTGGACAACATTGCAAAACTCATTTTAAACGGGTTAGTGAGCCAACTCACTTAACCCACCAACCTGTGGTGGGTTGAGTCGGGTTAGAAAATTTTCAGCTCACCATAAAGTGAGCCAGGTTGGGTTATATACTAATATATGTTAGGGTCTTAAACTAACTAAGATTATTTGTCTCTAGAATGGCATAAAACATATAAAAAATTAGCATGAATAATCCAGGGGTCATACCTTGTATTTATAGATTTTATGGTGTTGCTCTAGTTCCAAATCTTTAAGTTTAGCCATTGAGGTTTCCTTCCCAAGCTTTGGCATACATCTTTTGTAGTTCAGCAATGGAGGTTTCCCTGCCATGGAGGTTTCCCTTTTGTGCTCAGCTTCAAATCTAGAGCTTCATGTTTCTTTGTAGTAAAGGTTTCTTAAAATGTGGCTTTAGTGCCAAACTTCGTTGCTCAGCCACAGGCTTAAAATTTAACTTTCTCAGTTAATCTTTTGGCTTGAGTTGCAACTTTTAGGACTCATTACCAACTTTATATTTCCTTCATTTTATCTAAAAAACAACACAAAATGCATTAATTTCCACTTTTTCTATTTTCTCATGACCTGATTATGTAATTATATAGAATTTGGTCTTTTCTAATGATTTTTTACAATGATTTAGTGCAAGATAAGGATCTAAATGATATTCAATTTAACTAATAATTGACACTTATCAACATACCCCAACTTTAGCTTTTATCTTGTCCCTAAGCAAAGCTTGAAATAGTTCCTCATATTGGTTTCAAAAATATTTGATCATGTTTGGTTTAGGAATTTATAATTCACACTTCATCAAAAAGTTAAGACAAATGCGATCAAGTACTTGAATTGGAACCAATGAAATCAGTTTTACACAAATGCATTTCATTTTTCAAAGCTAAAGATCAAACACAAGTTCTCTCAAATAATTTTATGTATAAGTGCATAATTGCATCCTCCCAAGTGGTCAAAGTGTTTACTCTCTTAGCATCCTTTGCACATGTCCACTTGGCTTTGTATTTTCATCCCCAACAACTATGTGCACATGATTGGCAAAGATCACTAAAGTCTTTTGGGCTTGTAACATGGTTGGGCTATCAAAGAACTTTGTTTTACATAACAAGCAAGAATCACTACTAAAAAGTATAATCAATAATGTTCAAGTGCCATGAGTCCAAACTTGTTCCATCCAATTTTTTCTTCTACTTTTCTCTTTTTGTTGTAGCCCAATTTCTTGTTCTTTTCATTCCTTTTGGTTACACCTCTATTTGCTTATTTTCATTATGTTAGATTCGAAGTGTCCAAATTCATCTTTTGTTTGGCTACAGTTTTCATTTTTCTTTTTGCATTCTTGGGTATACTTTTAGCTTGCCCCAACTTTATTTCTTTATCTATTAAATAGCTCACCAATCCTTTCATGGCACACACACATTCATTGTATCCTTTTCATCAGTAAGAAGAATTTGATTTCCTAAATTCTAGGCTCAGGGTGTGTGTTTCAGGTCAAGGTTCAATAAGGTATTTTTCATTCAAAATCATGTAGGGTGGTTGTTTGGCCCTGGGTTAAATAGAATTTTTAACAAGAAACCTACCTTAATCATTTCTATGCCGATCATGCTTAATAACCATAAAAAATTTTCCATAAAACTCGTGGCTCGATCACTTAAGAGCTTTCTCTCATTATCATATTTAGTGTTTAGCTCACTCTTCTCACAAGGTTAGATACACTTGTTGTGTCAACCTTTAACCAAGATCTATCCTACAATGCATCAATTTCTATTAAACGATATTAGTTCTTCGTTCTTTCCTTTCTTGCAATCTAAATTTTTCAAAACAATTTTAAGTGTGTTTTTATTTTTCTCGCTTGGTTCCTAATCCATCCATGTCCAAAAGGTATCCTAAACTAGACTACCTAAGACATGCATACTAAATTATCACACAACCTAATCTCTTAACAGAATTAAAACAAACTAAAAACTGAAATTAAAATGCAGAAATTAAAGTGTAGACATTTTAAAAAGAACTCTATTTTTGGTTAATGGTGGGGGTGGCTCTTTAGATGATCCATATGCTTTCTTGAAATCAATGAACTCATATGAGCCTTCTCCCTCCTCGTTCTTTGGTTATGCTATTGTTTCCTTTGTTGCCTTATCTATTGTGTCCTCATTGTTGGAAGGTTGCTTACTTCCTTGTTCTTTTCTCATAATTTTGAACGATACAAGGAGGGGATCGTCTTCAATTTCTTCAGATCAACCAATCTCAGTATTGATGTCCTTCTCTATTTCAGTTCCAGCAGCTTCATTGGTGCCTTCCACATTTCCTGAACTACCATCATCAATACTGGTATTGGTAGTGGACTTATTTTGTTCAGGCTCAAACTTAGGTTGTGGCTTAGGCACAAAATGTTGTTCAATTTCTGTTGTTGTTGTTTCTACTTCTGCACCTTGTGTTTTAGTTGTTGAACTAGGTGCTCCTTGTGTTGCACCTCCAACCCTTCCTTCTTGAAATGGACTATCCCCAGGCGAAGCTGTGAACACCATAAATTATTCAAGAGTTATGCATTGAAAAGGTTTGTTCATACTTTGTTGTTGAGAAAACTTTTAAAGGATGGATTGATGAGCCATCTAGGCTCTAGTGGTTGTTGTTAGCTGTTATTTCATGTATGAAATACGTCTCTCAATGGACAGTAGGGATTCTTTCAGCTTCTTGAGCTGCTAGTTTTGATGTTGTGTTCGAGCTACAGGTTATGGTTCAAGTATAGGACCTTGCATGTTGTCCAATTCTTTGGTTCAGTTGGCCTGGATGTAAGCTTTGTTAATTGGCAACCTCAGTTTCTTCCTTGGGTGAGAAGGTATCTCTACCATTTTCATTCTCCACAACACAGTTACAAGACTTGGAAAGCCAAGTGGCTTTGCAGTACCTCTAGATATGGGTTCTAACAGTGCTACTTTGAATCTCTGATGGGGTTGAGGGGTGGTATTAACAGTTACAAGTAATTCTATGAAGATTTTCTTACTTGCATCCCTCAACATATCAGATAATATTTGCTTATTTTCGTACCACTCTTGCTCAATATTTATGCATCGTTGATCAACTCGCAACCTTTCATCCATGGACTCTAATTTTGATGAGTTCAAATTTTTGCCCTCATTTAATATTTAAATTTGGGAATTTAATTGAATTTTCTATGCTTAAAGATTGATTTAATTAGGATCTGTGATTATTAGATTTATTGAGTAAGTTTGGTAAAAGTGGCGTAAAAATTGATTTTAGTTGCATAAAATATTATTGGATATTCTAACGTTTGTTAATGCAGCTGGAATTTATTTTTGGTCAACTAATAGTGTGATTTTAAAATATTCAAAGTTACAAAATAAGTCCAAAATCAAGAAATTCTGAAAAAGAATAAATCAGGAGCTAAATGCACCCCCAGATTTTATTTGCACACTCCT
>Ga0209589_1010618_pt1 | contig 13351 bp, 15 predicted proteins | sample CowpeawhiteBW_FD_187525 | JGI IMG/M metagenome (GOLD analysis project Ga0209589, IMG submission 187525) | Root nodule microbial communities of legume samples collected from California USA - Cow pea white BW (SPAdes) (version 2) | ecosystem: Host-associated > Plants > Roots > Nodule | place: USA...
GCACAAATATACCAATCACACAATCACACCAAAGGAATTCCATCCTTTGATATCACATCACATGGCCACCACCATGTTATTCGTGTTCTACATCTTCTAGTGAGTACCTCAAGGTGTCTTGCTGCCATACCTATTGGCCACAACTGATAGAGCACGTGCGGGAAACCATGCTACGGATCATACACCGTAACGCCAGGTGGAGTTCCCATATACGAACATAATTTGTAACGTCCCAAGACTACCAAAATCGTCAGTCAACTACTGAGGAGGGCAATCTATTTGGACCCATCCATACTAGCCACAACCAGCACACTCACACCGGCAACACTCGCCAACCCGAGCCACAACTCAAGGGTTCCTCGTGTTCATCCGCCATCCTGAGCCATAACTCAAGAGATGTTATTCCGAGCCACAACTCAAGGAATACCACGTGCTTAACCCCTATCCCGAGCTACAACTCAAGTGATACGTTCCGAGCCACAACTCAAGGAACACCAGCAAGCCGACCTTTAAGATATCCTAGAAGCCTTGTAGATCACGCACATCATAGCAAGCATAACACCAATCTGCTACAGCAGAATCGTTTGGCGGGGGACACGTACCGCTAGGCGCTGCCGCTTCCAAATTGCCTAGCGGGGGACACGTACCGTCAGTCGCTACACCAGTACTTGCACATTACTGGTTTTAGTTAAGGTTCAAGCACACTTCACACAGGTTGCTCTCCTTTGCTTTCATTCTACAGTACCCCTAATGAAAAGTATTGCCATCTATAATGTTCTAGGCCTTATAGCATCTCACATGTGCATTCATCCCCCAGTTGTATAGACCATCCCAAGCATGCTCAAACAAAATATAAGCAGCGACACTCTAATAATTTTAAGCACATGATCTTATGCACCGATGCAATTTAATATTGACACCCATGCCTTCACCAAACCAATTTTCCACATGTAACTAACCTAAAGGAACATTCAAATTGATAGAGACTTACCACATAACCCAATTATGCTTCATTAGAAGTTACTTGAACTAATCAAGGGCTTATTCATGTATTTTACAAACTCCAAAATTAGCAATATTAAGTAATGTATATCTGTAGCTACGGATCTCCAAATCCAATCTCCACCGTGCAAAGTGAAGAACCACATGTTATGAACCACCTATCAAAATTTCACCTAAATCGGACGGTTAACGAACCAAGAAATGCTATTTTACGAAAACTGCGCGAACCAGAAAAATTGGTGGCGCCTAGCGCCCAAAATCAGATGACTGGCACCCGGCGGGACTAAACTACCGCCCGGCGGTTACTCTTGCACGAAAAGTACGAAAAACAGCGTTTTTCGTGAATCAACACACCACGCACCTCTGGTGTGGCGCCTGGCGGCCAATTCGGTGCCGCTAGGCGGTTCCTGCAGTTATAGGAACCCAGCAACCCTTCCCTTGCGCCTACAAACCTCAACCAACCCAACCATCCGATTTCCTTTAGTTTCGACTCAATACTCACCACTCAAAGGTTTAGGATCACAATTCATCCAATAAGTTTGTAGTTTATTATGCAATTTGTTATGCAATTTCCGAAAACCCCAATTCTTCCACCCTAACATTCATTCATAGCCAATCTCATTTGATTCCTTCGCACTACCATGACTTTTCACAATTAATCCTTTCCTTTTGGTCCGAATGTTGTTAAAATTCCTTTTCCACCGAACCAAAGCAACCCAGAACATGCAGAACCCGAAAATCGAATCAAAATGAAAAGCATCGCCTGGCGGGTGTTCTTCACCGCCAGGCAGTTCATGATCAACCCAGAAAACTGGGTGGCGGGGCTTGCGTCGCTTGGCGGCACTAAGCTCACCGCCAGGCTGTTCCTATTAGGAACCCAAAAAAAATAGGCAAAATGCATGTGTCGCCTGGCGGCAGTTCATCACCCGCCAGGCGGTTTTTGGAAAAATTCCCAGAAACGCGAAATTCAGCAAAAATAAACATTGATCATGCAATAACATACGATACAACATACATTTAATTATTAACCAATTAAAACGACGTTAATCAGCTCCCCTAACTTGGTTTCCTTTGCTTAAAACTTGAGCAGCCATTGATTTTCTCTTACTTCCAATAGCCTTCCTTAGTTCTCCTCAACTTAGCTTCAATGCCTCACTCAAACACTCACCTTTTAACCAATTCATGTTTCATGATGATTAATATAATTTTATGATTATATTATCACTCAACATGCTCTAGCATATTATTAAAAACAATAATAATTAAATAACACACAAATGACATATATAGGACTTAAACCCAAGTCCTCTCACACATTTAAGTACTCTCAACCACTTGAACTAGTACTTTTCCACGTCATAGAAATCCGCATTAAATCCCTCAAAGGCTTCTACTACCCACATTTATTAAATAATTATTTAATTAATTATTTAAATTTCTTGGGTCTTACACTTATGTCCTTCATCCAAGAGCATCTTCCTCAATACCCGACTCCTGGGTACACACACCCTCTCTCTAAAGCGCAGGATGTCGTCCTTACCCATCCTGAAATCTTTTCTCTTCTCGGTGTCCAAGTCACCAATTATTTGTTGTAGTTTTTGATCCTTACCCTGTTCCACCCGAACCTCGTCTAAGAACTCATTAGTGATCTGCAACATGCTGCACCGTATATGATTAGTGCATGTATGTAGACTCAAGTTCATATCCTGTAGTTTCACGATAAGTTCCAACTCTTTCACCATCATAGCAGATATGTGAACTCTCTTCCTACTCAAGGCGTCAGCAACGACATTGGCTTTACTTGGATGGTACAGAAGCTCAAAATTGTAGTCTTTCAAATATTCCATCCAGCGTCTTTGTCTCATATTCAGCTCTTTTTGGTCAAACATGTATTTCAAACTCTTATGATCACTGAATACCTGGAACTGTGCCCCATACAAGTAGTGCCTCCAAGTCTTGAGAGCAAACACCACAACAGCTAACTCCAAGTCATGCGTAAGGTAATTTTTCTCATGCACCTTCAACTATCTTGATGCATAGGCCACAGGTCGTTTATCTTGCATTAGCACACAACCCAACCCCTGATATGAGGCATCATAGTATACCTTAAAAATCTTAGTCGTGTCGGGGATCGCCAATACTGGTGCGGTAGTCAATCTTCTTTTCATATCCTCAAAGCAGGTCTCACACTCATCTGTCAAAGAGAAAGGTTGGCCCTTTCTGGTGAGCTGTGTTAGTGGACTTACCATCTTGGAGAAACCCTCCACGAATCGCCTGTAGTATCCTACTAGGCCCAGGAAACTCCGCACCTCTGTAACTGTTTGTGGCCTCTCCCACTTCACCACTGTCTCAATCTTAGTCGAATCTATAGCTATTCTTTGGGCTAATATCACATGCCCTAAGAAATGCACCTCCTCCAGCCAGAACTCACATTTTGATAACTTCCCATATAGTTGATGTTCTTTGAGAATTCCCAGCACCATTCTCATATGCTTTGCATGCTCTTCCCGACTCTCAGAATATATCAGTATGTCATCAATAAATATGACAACAAACTGATCTAGGTATGGTTGGAATATCTTGTTCATATAATCCATGAATATAGTAGGAGCATTCGTCACCCCGAACGGCATCACCACATACTCACAATGCTTGTAGCGTGACCTGAAAGTCGTCTTCCGCACATCTTTCGGCTTGACCAAGATTTGATGATATCCAGACCTCAAGTCAATTTTAGAGAACACAGCTGCTCCCCTCAATTGATCCAACAGGTTGTTGATTCTGGGTAACAGGTACTTTATCTTTATAGTCAGCTTATTCAACTGATGGTAATCGACACACAACCTCGAACTACCATCCTTTTTCTTTACTAAGAGTACAGGTGCTCCCCAAGGTGATCACTCAGTCAGATGAACTTCTTCTCAAGAAAATCTTCTATTTGCTTCTTCAACTCAACCAACTCTGTTGGTGCCATCCAATATGGTGCCATGGATACTGGGCCAGCTCCAGGGATGAGATCAATGGTGAAATCCACATCCTTGCTCGGTGGCAATTCTGGTATCTCATCTGAAAACACATCTACATACTCCTCCACTATTGGAATCATACTGATTTTCTCTACGGTGCTTTTCTTCTCTGTCTGAGCCACTATTATAAAACAGGTGGCTCCAGCTTCCACTTCATTTATCGCCCTCTAAGCTGAGATCAACTCCAAACCAACTGTCTCGGGAAATACCACACTGCGTCATCCGCAATCAATGACAATATGATTGACCGACAACCAATCCATCGCCAAAATTACATCAAGACCCTCCATTGGCAAGCATATGAAATTCACCTTGAACCTACGGCCTGCCACCTCCATAAGACACCCCACACACAAAAGTTGTGGATACTTCGAGCCTCCTCACACATTCATTAAACACGAATGAATGGGTGGCTCCTGAGTCAAACAACACAACCACGTCATGACCAAACAACAAACAATTTAACTGCACCAGGTTACCTGACTGACTCACCTCGGTAGTCGTCAGTGCAAACACCCGCCCTGGTGCTCTAGGTCGATCTCCGACTGGTTTCTTCGCTGGCGCACCTCCAACTGGTTTCTTATTTGGGCAGTGACGTGCAAAATGCCCCGTATGCTCACAAATGTAGCACTTGCCAGTCCTATTACCACCAACCGAGCCGCTTGAGGGTTTTGGACAATCCCTCCTAAGATGCTCTCCACCATAGTTATAGCACTGTAGTTTCTTGACCGAACTCTGTGGTCTGTCATACGACTTCTTCTGCTGCCGTGAATCGGTGGTGTTCTTTTGAGGTCGAGCCACTCTGCTGTGCCCCATCTCCAACTGTTCAACTGCCTTGGCCTGTTCCACCATGGCTAGAAATTCCCTGATCCGAAGGGGTACAATGAATCGGCGCAGCTCATGTTTTAGCTCGCCCTCATATTTTCTACATCTCCACTCCTCGGTGACGGTGGGCGAATAGAACCTCGCCAGGTACTCAAATCTTTCTGTGTATGCCTACACAGTCAGGTTGCCCTACTGGAACGTGAGGAATTATGCCTCTCTCTCGTGCCTGGCATTGTTTGGAAAATACTTCTTCAGGAATCTCGTCCTGAAAGAAGTCCAGGTAACCTCCTCGTCCCGAGTCTGCATGAGCTGCTGCATGCCCGCCCACCAGTATTCAGCGTCCGCCACCAGTAACAATGTGACAAAGTCAGCTTTTGTGCATCAGTGCACTCTATGACTCTGCAAATTTTCTCACACTTCTTGAGCCATGCGTCAGCTTCGTCTGGAGTCGATTTGCCCATGAATTTTGAGGGCTTATGCCTACAAAAGTCCTCCATCGTCACAGGGCGAGTGGGTGCTACCACGACTCTAGGTTGCGCTGCAATGGGTTGCATTGCATCCACCATCCGATGTATCGCATGTGCGATCTCATCAGCCCCAGCATTATTCCTCCTCCGCCTATTTCCCATAGCCTGAGCACGCCACATATTCACTTTTCACATCAAACAGTTTCGATTAAGACTTATACCAAAAATAGAAGACAATCACCAATCAAAATGGTCTCACAAGCGACACACGGTAAGTTCACTCCCTATAGACCCCGAAAATCATTTTGAAAGCCTTTACTCTGATACCAAATGTAACATCCCATCAGGATATTACGGATATTAAATATATAAAAAAATAAATATGACGTCAGCTTCATTTATTTATTCAGCAATTCCCAAAAACACGCGAAATTTAAATCTTTTGATATAACCAATGTAATTCAAAATCATAATTCTAATCCATGGTAAAACCTCCAAAGTTTGAATAAGAAAGGATTACAATTTATTTCCAGAAACATAAAATATATAAACACAAAACTCCCAAGCTAGCCCACGCTCCGAGTCTAAGCCTCACCAGCACCACCTGCATCCACATCATCTACTCACGTGTATCGCGTACACGATCATCGCCAAACACAAGCAGAGAGGGTGAGCTAATATTATCAACACATACATCTATCAATCATTTACAATATAACCAAACACATCAAAAGAAAAATCCCTTCTATTATCCCACATGGCCACAACCATGTATGATATCACTTCACCACCAAGGAACCTCCACTTCTCTTTCACATGGCCATAACCATGTAATTTCAATGCACATCAAGGAAACTCATTCCCTTCCTTCCACATGGCCACAACCATGTAATATCAATGCACATCAAGGAAACTCGTTCCCTTCCTTCCACATGGCCACAACCATGTAATATTAATGCACATCAAGGAAACTCGTTCCCTTTCTTCCACATGTCCACAACCATGTAATATCAATGCACATCAAGAAAACTCGTTCCCTTCCTTCGACATGGCCACAACCATGTAATATCAATGCACATCAAGGAAACTCGTTCCCTTCCTTCCATAAGGCCACAACCATGTAATATCAATGCACATCAAGGAAACTGGTTCCCTTTCTTCCACATGGCCACAACCATATAATATCAATGCACATCAAGGAAACTCGTTCCCTTATTTCCAAATGGCCACAACCATGCTAGCAGTCTTCTAAATCTTCTAGTGAGTATATCAAGGCGTTTTGCTGCCACACCTATCGGCCACAACTGATAGAGGTAACGCCAAGTGGAGTTCCTAAATACGAACATAGTCTGTAACGTCCCAAGACTACCACACTCGTCATCTAATTACTAAGGAGGGCAATCTATCTGGACCCGTCCGTACTAGCCACAACCAGCACACTCACACTGGCAACACTCGCCAACCCGAGCCACAACTCAAGTGTTCCTCGTGTTCATCCGCTATTCTGAGCCACAATTCAAGGGAAGTCATTCTTGGCCACAACCCATTTAATGCCACGTGCTTAACCCCTATCCTGTGCCACAACTCAAGGATACGTTCCGGGCCACAACCCAAGGAACACTAGCAATCCCACCATTAAGATATCTTTAGAAGTCTTATAGACCACGCATCACCATTCAAACACCAATCAATCCAATACTGCAAAATTGATTGCCTTTAAACACACCATCTAGAGACCAAAATCTCTCGTCTAGGCGACGAGTTAAACTTAACAGCAAGACCTCCCTCAATTTCTCGCCTAGGCGAGGGACTCTCGCTTGAGCGAGATACTCCATCACCCAACAATTGAACTTCACGCCTGGGCGAGAGAGAGGCCCCTAGCACAACATATGACACTCACGGATTCTCGTCTGAGCGAGATCCAATCGCCTAAGCGAAATGGTTTGTCGCCCAGAACCAGATTTCTTCGCCTGAGCAAAATTTTCGAGCAACAATAGTATTCGAGTCTCTACTAATCTCGCCTAGGCGAGTCTGGCTCGCTTGGGCGAGAATTGTAGACTCTGGCATTGTTTCACGCACACAAACACCAGCACCACATACCAAACCACAATCCAATTCATGCCAAGCAATCCAGAATAATGCACCAAACATGTACACATAATTCAGACCCAAAATAATCCCCAAAATCCAAGTTTAAAGCATAAGTCACAAATACAGTACCCAAACCCTCATTATTTCCGTACAATTGCATAAAAGTTTGATCAAATGCCATCAGAACATTCCTGTACAACTACCATCAGTTTAGGCACGAAAATTTGGATACACACGCAACACACTTATGCAAAAAAATACCATTAACCCAGGATTTCGAGTTCAGCTCCCCTAACCTGAAATTTGCTTGCTTAAAACTTGAATTTGGGAGTCTTCCGTGGAACACCAATGCCCTCTCCTTGCTTCTCTCCCAAACAGCTCTTAAATGCCCCAAAGCTCACTATTCACTCTTAATTTTAGCACTCCTTCTAAAGCCTCTCAGAAAACAGCCTCCAAAACCCTTATTCTTTCTCAGTAATTACCTTTTAAAGGTGCCTTAATGTGGTTTAATGCAAAAAAAAGAAACGAATACTAGTTTTATTGTGGGTTTTATTTCTATTCAAAGGCCATTACTTGATAGTTTTTCAGCCCCTTGGCTGCCCCTTCTGCTAGGTTTTCTCCACCCTTTCATATTCAAGTCACACCAATTATTAGAAAAAAAGAGTCAAATTTGGGTTCACTAAGGTTTGAACCCATACCATGCTCATCATCAAATCAAGGCACAACCACTCAAGCAATACATGTTTTGTGATAATTCACCTAATTCTATAATCATGTTATCACTCAACATGATCATGCTTATTATTAAAATTAATAATAATTAAACAACACAAAAATGGCATACATAGGACTCGAACCCAAGTGCTCTCACACAATCAAAGTACTCTCAAGCACTTGAGCTAGTACTTTTCCACATCACACCAATCAATATTTAATGCCATAAAGGCTCCTACTACCCACATTTATTAGTTAATTAATTAATTTTCACGGGTCTTACATGCAGCACGCATGTTTCTACCACGCGAGAGAGGCACTTTGAATTAAACATTCATCTTGGGCTCGCAAGTGGCAGCCCAATTCCATTCCGCATCAAAATCACCACACGTTTCTATTGGGCCAAGGTTCATGCATCATATAACAACCCAATTGAGTAGCGGTGCATATCTTTTGGTTCTCTTCACTTGGTGACTCTGCATTATGAACCAACAACATGCTTCTCCTCCTATTAGCTAGTGTTCCAGTTTGTTCCTTCATGCGCATAGTTTGTGTGCTCTTCATGTATCCAACCTGTAGTTAGGGTTTTCTTGTAATCACGTTTTTCGTCCCTTGCTTCTTCTCTTCATTATAAAATAGGCAAGTTACCATGTAATATTTAGCTTTGATGAATATGAGAGTGGATTTTCCCCCTTTTTCGTCTTAGCTCAAACCTTAAACCCTAGATTACATTTTAATGTTGTCGGGTTTAGAAAACCAATGAGAAACCAAAGAGATCTGCACATGAATCTCCGTTTACAAGTCTTCCGCTGTGTTTCCCTCGCATTCTGCGAGTTTCAATCTGTAGAACATCAATTGGAGAGGCTTTCCGGCGAATCCCGCGAAGGAACGACCTCATCAATTGGTATTTAGAGCCAATCAGTTCTCGGAGGTTTTCAAAGATGAGTATTCTTCGTTTCATCTCTGTTGTTTCTTCTTAGATGTTTGATTCTTGTCTTGTTCGTGCTTGCTTGTGTTCGAGTTTGATTTTCTGCGATTGAATTTGTGCCATTGTGTTAAATTCTTATCTGAAATTGATTCAAGCTTGCTTGTTCTAATTTTTCTGATATCATGTTTTAAGCCTATGATTCTACCCTTCAATGCATGTCACAATTAGGTTTTATCTTCAATTTGATTACCTAGCTTTCAGTTTTATAATCTTATGTTTTGTCGTAGTTTTGTGTTATTCGTTTTATATGTTGTTGATTCTATAGAGTTGCCCTTAATTTTTATATGTTGTTCCAAATTTCATTTGTAATATGTTTAGTCTAGTGTTTGAATTTGTGTTTTGTTGAGTTCTTTCAATGCTAATAGATCAATAGAAATTTTTCTATAGTGCATATTGCCACTGATTCGTGTTTATTTGTGCCAATTGATGTTGTTCTTGTTCAATTCTGTTTAAACTGCTTCTATTTTCAAGTTGTGTTGTCTGAAAATCCGTTGTTGGCCAATGATTGTAATGATCGAACTATACTTATTCCATTGCATTCATGATCCATCTGATTCTATTCAGATTGCTTATGTGGAAGTTTAGTTGGTTTTGGTCCACACATAGGCCGAATCTTTGTTGTTGTCTTTGCATCAATCCAATGCTTCTTTTTTCCAGTAATGTTTAATGCTTTAGTTGTGCAATGAACCTGAATTTTCCATCTGATTCTCGTTTTTAATTCACATTCTGCCATTTGGATATGCTTGGATCATGTCTATTTGCTTGCGCTGCCAACATTTGATTACCAATTCCTTTTGAGTCTTGGTTCTATTGATGCTCTTTTACACAATCACATTATATGCAGTTTCTATGTTGAATATTGATTCCTGGTGTTGTGCTGATTTTGACCATACCAATTGTCTTGAATAAGCTTTGATGCATCTGTTTCTTCTAGTGTTCTTTCATATAGTATTTTTGTTGACTGTTGTTTGACTGGATTCTATGTTGACAGATTCTAAATTCTAAAGTGTATAGCTAGTCAACTTGTGTTTGATGCAGTAATCGTGGTCTTATTACTTCCAGTTCTGCTGTTGATTTTTTTGGCTGTGTTTATTAGCTAAACTAATTTACACTTTGTTTCTCCCGTGTTGGTTTAGTTTCTCCTTATTTCTAACTATCTGCATATGTTTACTTGGCCATGTGTACTTGCATTTGCTGGAACTCGTATTGTCTAGATTGATATCTCATCATTGATGATTGGTTATGTATCAATTTCAGTTATGCCATATACCACTGTAACTGTTTCATTACAAATATGTTGCACGCTATTGTTGTGCTCTACACTGGCCAAGCATATTGTGATTGAGCTTCCTTTGTTTCTTTGTTTGCCTTCTAATTTTTTTTAGTTGGATCACTTGAATTCATTCATATGCAATTGATAGTTGAATGGAATTGCAAAACTGCAATTGACGTGAACTGTGATTTAAAAGAAAATATGCATATGTGATCTGTACCGCACCTAGCCAAACTCGACCAAATAAGTAAACAATGTGCATATCGAGGCAGCCAAGTATCCAGCCTAGGCCGAGTTAGCCTAACTTGTATCGATTTTAACCTAAACTAAACATCTAAAGGGACAACCTGCACCTCATATCACCAACATAAGGCATCAAGGCAAGTAGCCGGCCTAGACTGACTACTCCAGCATATCCGGTAAGATTACAGCCTAAGCCGACCACTTCAATAAACTCAGTATGATAGAAGCCCCCGCATTCAATAAGCCTTAAGGGCCAGGGTTAGGGCCCAGGCCCACTCACCGCCCAAGTTAGAGCCCAAGTCAAGGCCCAGCCCATAGGATGATCAGACATCATTAATGCTCTATAAATACATGTGGACCCCAACAATTAAGGTACACATTCATTAATCACTAATTTGACTCTCTGAGAGCTTTGACTTACTTGAGCTTCAGAGATTCTTCTGCAGGTAACCCCTCCTGGGTTCAAGCCGACATGTACCGAATGGGAAGAGGCCAATTGAAGAGATAGCGGACTACATGGTGAGGTGATACTCGTGCCTAACTTATCTTATTTGTTCTCTACAGAACAATTGGCGCCCACTGTGGGACACGAGACAAACACCTTTAGTACCCGTTTTTCTCTAAAGATGGTTTCCACCCGCAGCAGAGCTGGAACGAACAAGCAAGCGGATGCTGGTCCCTCTGGACCTCCTAGCATCACCCCTGATTTGGCCGCCATCCTAGACGGCCAAGCAAAGATGCAACAGGAACTAGCAGACCTGAAGAAGCGCAGTGCTGAAGAAATGGAGGCGTTGAGGCAAGAGAACTCCCGCCTCAGGCGAAGGATCGAGGCTGATCCCAACCTGAAGGGAAAAGCCAAAGAAGTCTCTGAAGTTGTGAAGTCTCTGGCTTTCCAGCCTACAGAGGAAGAAAGTGAATACAATCCCACCCCCCACACCTTCACCATCACCCAACAGACACCCGTTACCTCTACCCATCCCCATCACTTTCCATCTGGTCAACCGGGGCTTACCGCACCCCTAACCCCCACCGCCACCCTCCCTACCACCCACATCCCCTACAACATACCCACCGTCCTCCACACCACACATCTTCCACTCTATAACCCACAATATCTTCCCACAACCCACATTCCCCCTCACAACATCACCTACACCTTTCCTGCTATGATCAACCACCCCCCACCTCACATACTCCCTCCTCACCAGCCCAGACGCCGCTACCCATTCACGAACTTTATCGCCAACACCCCTCTCCCAGCCTAGTGGGAACCCTTTACCCTGGACCGCTATACTGGCGAAACCGACCCTAACGAGCACCTTAAAGTCTACATCACCCATGTCGCCTTGTACACATCCCAAGACGCAGTCTTTTGCAAAGCTTTCCCCACCACCCTCAAAGGCCCTGCCCTAGAATGGTTCACAACTCTTCCGCCCTACTCAATCGATAGTTTCGACATCCTCTCCCACATGTTTTCCACCCACTTCGCCGGGAGCCGTCCCAATCAAACCACCACCATATCCCTACTGGGTATCAGACATCAGAGCGTTCATTGATCGCTTTAGTAAAGTCGCCCTTCGTACACCGCACCTCAACCAGGAGATGATTCTCTAGTGCATGACTCTTACCCTACAACCTGGCCCCTTCGCCAACAACGTCTACCTCCACCCACCTGCCTCCATGCACGAACTCAAGCTGCGTGCAGCCGACTACGTCCGCATGGAGGAAATGCAAACACTTCACACCAAATTCTGCAACGACTACGCCGCCACCACCTCCAACCCCACCCCACAGCCTAACCCACGCCCTGATACCCACCCACGCGAACCCCGCCAACCTCGCTTCACCAGATACGCCCCCCTCATAGTAGCCCGCTCCCGCATTCTAGACGGAGCCCTCCAAGCTGATCTAATCCCTCCACCACGCAAGACAACCACCCCTCCCAACGCCGACATGACTAAATATTGCCGCTACCACCGCAACCATGGTCACACTACGAAAGAATGCAAAGCACTCCAGGATAAAATAGAAGAACTGGTCCGTGTAGGCCACTTTCGCCGCTTCATCCGTAGGGATGACTATTCCTCCTCCTCTGGATCCCGCCACCTGACCACAGACGTCAACCAAATGACTCCCATCACAATAGCCACCCCACCCAACCTAACAATCAACAACCAGAGCCCGCCCGCACCGACATCACCCCTGCCGACCCCCCCTTACGAGGCACCATTAACACCATCTCTGGTGGCTTCGCAAGCGGAGGCTCCACCTCTTTTGCCAGAAAGAGACACCTCCGCCATATACAATCCATCAACCATATCACCCATTCCCACCACAGACGCCGCATGCCTGCCATTGTATTCACAGACGATGACTTCCACGGCCTCGACCACCAACAAGATGACCCCATGGTCATCACCGTCAAAATCGAAAATTATGTTGTTAAGAAAGTCCTTGTGGATCAAGGCAGCTCAATTCACATCCTCTACTAGGCCACCTACCAAAAATTACAACTTCCTGACACCGCCATGATCCCATATGATTAGCCCATATATGGCTTTTCCGGCGAACAAGTATCCATCCGGGGCTATATAGACCTCCACATCGTCTTTCGGGACGGAACCCAAACCAAAACCATCCCAATCCGCTTCCTTATTGTCGATGCGCCAACATCTTACAACATCCTCCTAGGCCGTCCTTCCCTCAATACACTTGGCGCAGT
>Ga0209589_1010621_pt1 | contig 13348 bp, 6 predicted proteins | sample CowpeawhiteBW_FD_187525 | JGI IMG/M metagenome (GOLD analysis project Ga0209589, IMG submission 187525) | Root nodule microbial communities of legume samples collected from California USA - Cow pea white BW (SPAdes) (version 2) | ecosystem: Host-associated > Plants > Roots > Nodule | place: USA...
ATATATGGAGGGGTGTTCCACAAAGAATTTTATAGATCCAAAAATATTTTTCGAAACACTTATTTTTAATTATTATTATTTTATTTCGTGTTTTTCGAATGGAACAATGCTGAGAAGGGGAAGGGGGAGAATGGGAATGGAAAACTAAGTTAGGGTTTTTATTTTGACTTTAGGAATAAGGGGAGAATTCTAAAGTTTAGGGGGTGCAGAAAGAAAAAAAAATGCGGTGATTGGGTTCATGCTGGCTAAGTGTATTATCTACAAAGAAAGTCCCGGTTCTCTCCCACGTGCTAATCAAGATGATGGCGAGGTCTTCCATTGGAAAAGTCTTTTCTGCTTGGCATTTTAGATTAATGATAAGTTTTATTATAAATCAACTTTAACTATTGATAATTTATTTTTAAAATTGAAATTTAATTTAGGAACAAAATGCAATGGGTATATTTAAACAGATAAGAGATTATTAAATAAAAATGAAATATTCTTAAAAACACTTTTTGTCAAAAGAATAATGATTAAAAAAATATTATTTCAATTTATATATTATTGGAATTTGTTGCTGAGGAATTTTTCAGTTAAGTCATCATTTACTGTGTTTCACTCATATTTTTAATTATTATACTATTATTATTATATGTGAGGATTGTTATCAACAAACAGTCGAAATTAATTAGTGAAGAAATATGTAATATCGCCATTGTAGGTATTAACTCGTTTGCCATAAATGAATTACGTTTTGCAAGTAAATTCCTTCGTTCATGGTACACTATAAAATTCCATGTGAAATAAATGAGAGAAAACATAACAAATTAGACTGAAACTCTTTAAAATTGACTAAAAATTTTGATCGACCCCACTAATTAACCTATAGAATAAATAAACAAATAAAAGAATATTTGAATGTCACTAATCAATTAAAAGGCCCATCAAAACATTCATATAATAATAATAAATATCGGAATATTAATATTATTTATTTATTTCATTCAAGTTTTTGAATCCGATTTGAAACGAGTTTAAAATGTTCAACCCATCCCATTTAACAATTAAATAAGTCAAATAGAATAAACTCATCTCACCATCTAGATATAGTGAATCTCAAATGAGTTTATTTCCATATTTAATTTTTGTATCATTCCACGATAAAAAAATAAACCATTCACACATTAAAATTGGAATTGAAAAAATATAATTATAAATATCTGCTTCTACAGGTAATCTAATTCCACCTCTAAATTAATAGTTTTTTTATAAACTATTTATAATATAAAACTAATTGTATTAACCTTAAATCATTTAAAATGATGAAGAATATAATAATTTACAAAGAGTTGCATCAGTGTGATTCAATATTTTTTTATGTGAAATTTATCCAACAAAGTACAACACGTCCTTCTCAGCAGATCAACACACGAAGATCGATTCCTTGAGAAAACCGCGAAGCGAAAACGAATGCGCGCGCGTATTTATTTTAAGAGGAATGGAACGGAAAATCTGCGAAAGTTTCTTAATCGTAAATTATGGCGTACTAATTACTCTAACCCTTTACTTTTCCGTAACAGAGAAGACAATACTTAAAAAATGAGAAAAAAAAATGCATTAAATAAAGAGGATTAAAATGACAGAAGCACATGGTTTGCACTAAAAAATCAAAGTGTTTGTAGGTCCAGAGGTATCCCATTTCCCTCTTTTCTTCTTGCTTTGATTCTCTTGCCGTTATATTATATTAAATTTTCCCGACCGCAAACTTCGCCGAAATTTGACGTTGTATGCGATGCTGACATGGCGCGAGGGGAAGCTCCTACGACGACACACGGGACATTTGGTTGTCGTTTTGAAAGATGAAAAGTGACGTTTGTGGATTTTGTTCTTCACGGGTGATACGGTTGTCGTTTTGAGTGTAGATTGGATTTGTAGAAAAAGGGTAAATGGTTCATTCCAATCAAAGTTTATTGAATGGGAGGGGGTCTTTGTAAAGCAGTTAAGGTAGGGTTTTTGATTAAAAGCACACCCATGTTAGTTGGGGTGAAGAGTCAAAGTTCAAGAACGAAGAAGTGGTGGTTCCAAGAGGCTACTTCTGACAATTACACACCAACCTCTGTTTATTTCTCCATGCCATGTGGCAGTCTCTCTCACAACAACAATTATTTCTCCCCTCTGCACATGCAACGCCACATGCACTTTCACATCACACCCCTTCCTTTTTTCCCTTTCCAATTTTTTCAGTCGCAATTTCATCAAATTATTCCTTGATTAATGGACTACGACTCACTCACCACTTCTACAGTACTCAATAATTTATTTCGACGCCCCATAAATTTGGTCAAATATTGCGTATAAATACATCATCTACCGACGATTTTATTTCACAGGAATTACGTACTTCACCGGGTTAGGATAAGGATTAAAGGTGGAACATATATAGCAACTGGGATTAGGTTTAACAAACAGCATTTATTGTGTGAATATATAATTAGAATGGAAAGGTGTTTTATTTGAGTGAGGTAATGGTGAACAAAAAGTGGCACGAACGACGATTCTCAGCCATATCTGTGCAAGGTGAGGGACCAAATGAGTCCCTCGTGTTAACTGCTTCGGTGACAATTATCAATTAGCTTCCAAATAACCTTATTGTGCATCGTATGGGCACCATTCTGTCCTGCACCAAATTGGATAAGGGAGATATACACCAACCAAACTTGTCAAAACACTCATCACTCGTACCTTCCAATTTTCACACCTTTATTATTCCACACTGTACTTTCTACCTAGTATCATCACATGCATGCATAGTATTAGTATTTAGTGACTCACATCACAACACAACACAACTCCCTCGCATCAACCATGTTCATATATAATATAATATAATATAAGATACTACGTCATGTAATGTAATGGTCCTTCAATCCACCACTGCTACTACACGGTTCCAGCTGCATAAATCGTTTTCAAGGTAACTTCAACAGAATTTGCTTCACAAACTCTTTTCTACAACGCCAAAACACTATTGCTTTATCACTGATGTGAATGAAATTAAAGATAAGACTAAATTCTTTTCCCATATTGATTGAGTTCCCTGTTCATCTTTATGTTCAGATACCTTTCCTTTCCTTTCATTTCATGTTTCTTGTCTTCCTTATTCAAATCCATCCCCATCAGAGCAACTTTCAATTATTTTTCTGTTGAAATGTTGCGGTTATCTGCTCAGTATTATCACAATTATTTATTTCCAGATAAGTCAAAGATAAGGCCGTTTGTGTGTGTTTCCGATGCATTACACTAAGGTTATTAAACAAGCGCAGTGAAACATCTAAGTTTGTCACACAATGCAACTTGTAATCGTATCATCAATCCCACTCAATCTCTCGTGTCATGTTTCACCATTCTTAGACCTTGTTATTTTCGGTACATGTTCTGTGTCATTATTGGTTAGCCGTGTGCGGATATGGCTCACTGTTCCTTCATCTCAACAAATGAAAATTAAGGTCTTAATTCCTTCTTAACAAAAATGTATACATCTTCAAGAGATTATTGACAAAGAGATCACATTCTTACACAATCATTCCAAATCATGTGCTACGGTTATTAATTACATGAAACACGTTTAATTCCATTGGGCTTATTTAAATAAATATAACCCTAATTAATTATATCCCGTTACGAAGGTGTTTCTGCTTCATCAATCATGTGCTGGCATGACTTGTGGTATAGAAGTAAAAAATCCTCCATAATTTACATGCAATCTTTTCCTTTTTTTAGTGGGTAGACACGTACCCTTCTTTTTTGTCTTCACTTCTCCCATTTTCATTTCAACCTCCACACTTTCAATTATTACAACTTTTTTATTCCAACCCTCATACGCAACAAACAACAAGGTTTACCAGATTACCATATATTCCCCCTCTGTTTGCAACTTTAATGAACAGTTATAATAAAAAAGATTATCATTAACGAATCACGTATGATTCAACATGATTCCTTTAATATATTTATATTTACCGTTACAGATGAAAAGAAATTAAATCTCTGCGGACGATGTTTTAAAAAAAACACGTCTGCAAACATTCTTTTATCACTATCATTATTTTTATCATTATATAGATAATGTTGCAGATTCTTTTTTAATGCAAAATTTATAAACAATTCAATGTTGAATAGACGCAATAACAAACCTTTTTTGCAGCTACATTTCTCTTTTGTAGTCGTAATCCAGCCAATTATGTTAATATACAAGTATTTATAATACCTAACTATTTGTTTCACAAGCAACCACCCCACATTCTTGTTCTTAAATGGCCATTTCTTATTTTAAAATAAATTCCTCACACGGTTTATGATACATTTAGTAACGAATGAGCTTAAGCAGTGATTAAAAAAAAATTATAGAAAAATGTTTAACATGTATTCCGTGCTGTCTTTCTCTGTAAAATTTTATCGATTCTTAGAAACAATCTTAAAATAACACAATTTCAATACTTCCTACATTTCATTTAATATTATATATAGAATATTAAGAAATTAAATAGTTTTCTTTATATTAAATCTTTTTTTAATTTTCTAATGTATCATTTATCTATTTTACGTTTTATAATATATAGCACAATTTTTATAATTGAGAAAGTAGTAATTATTGCACTGTATAACACTTTGAGATGACAAGGAACTAAAAAATATAAAATAATGACAGATAAAAGACTTACTACTTAATATATTAAAAATATAAACACTTAATACTCGTTTCCAAAGTAACCACATATTAGGGACATATATGCGGCTTTTTCTTCCCGCAATTCGAAGAATGTTGTATTCAATCAAATGTAATATTTGTAGATGATGACAACGTTTGATAGTTGCTGAAATAGCTCGATATAAATTGATATAAATTTTACAATAAAATAAATAAAACGCAAGGTGTTGTGGATATATCTAGCTTAAATTAACAAATTGAGTACTTTATCGTAAAAAAACTTGATATAATTATGAAATTTAATTATATAAATTAAGGTAATTAAATAGGCAATACATGTAAATTTTTTTTTAATATAGTAATAATAGTTTGCGGAGGTTTAGTAAGAAATAATTACTTGAATTAATAGCATGTGTTTTAAGTTGAACGAATGTTGATCTAAATTATGAGGAACTCATTCAGAATACACATGAGCTAGTGAGCAATTGGGGGAGGTTCTCCGGTGACCCATTTGCAAAGTGGACGCAACACGTTATGTGGCATATGACTCTTTTTTTTTATGGTTTAAAACATGTACTTTTATGATTTATTAGCTAATAATTTTTTTTCCTTTAATGTTTCTAAGGTTTTAAGATCTTTACACTTTTGGCGATGAAATTTGCATTTGAAGTTGAAAGGTAACAGATTATAACTAAATAATAGGGTTCCGTAAATGACAGGAAGTTATAAAATGTTCCTTAACCAGTTTATCATATATTGATATGTCAATATGATATGATCAAAAAGAAGAAAAGAAATTATAATATTTCCTTTTGAAATTTCAAAAATAAATAATGACAAGGACGTTTCGATAATAAAAAAAACAAATCACTCAAAGTAAATAAAACAAGATTTATTTTAAATTTAAACAGATGGCAAATTTGTGTTAATTTTTCTTAAAATAATAAAAATTCATAAAATAATGGTAAAATTAAAAATAAAAAAGAAAAAGAAAAAGATACTTAAAAATAAAATTGATAAAATAATTATTGTAATTTAAAAAAATTATTCAAAAGTAAAATTAAAAAAATTAATGTGAACAAAAAATACTCCCTTTACATAAAAACTTTTATTTAAAAGGAAAATTGAAAAGTAGATGTGAACACTACAAACAATTCCCATTATATATAATAAAATAATAATTATAATATAATGTAATATAGTATAAATATTATATTCAAATCTAGGGGTGGCAATTAGGCTTGACCCGGCGAGCCGGTTTGCAGGCCCCCACAAAATATACGGGCAGGTCTAGAAGTTGAACCCACAAGCCCGTCATAGCCCGGTCCGTGCGGACTGGCCCATTGTCCGCATAAAATAAAAATTTGTACTTGTGTATATTAATTACTTTTTTATAGAATCTTGCATTAATATTACAAATTCTTGTATAACTGGAGAAGACAGTATTATGTATTTTTTAATGTGCTAAAATTTAAAGAATATATTGTATATGTCATAGTATGAATATGATGAAAATGTTGAATTATCAATTTATCATTCAACTCCCCAAAGTCTTTACTTAATTTTGTGAACTTCTTAAAGTTTTCCTTTCAACATTAAAAGTTTTAACATAAAAATTAAAAAAAAAAAAAACAGGCCAGCTCACGGGCCAAGTAATATGCGGGACGGGTTAGTGATTGCAGTCCGCATAAATTGTGCAGGACGAGACGGACCAACCTGCGATATGTGGACCTTATGTGGACTTAAATGGGTCGGGCCGACCCGCATTGGTATCCCTATCAAACCCAACTACATAAATTTTAAATTAAAAATCAAATCAAACCACATCTAGAGCACCTACATGCATCATTGCCATTTTTGTCAATATTTTAAAAATATTTATCGATGCTAAAATGTTATTATAGAGGCACTTCACCTCTTTACCACAAACCTGTTCTGTGTTTGCGGATAATCAAAACAATAAAGTAGTTTGAAGTTAATTAGTGAGAACTTTTGGAATAAAAATTAACTTTCAACTTTCAATAATTAATTAATTATAAATTTATTTATCATGCTTATCTGAAATGCAATTACACACAATTCATTAAATAATGCAAACAAACTCGAAAAATGTAGCCCAATATAGAATCTTGTTAGGTGATTATTAGATATACCAACAGAAGTTTTCTTTTAAAAGTAAACTAGCATGATGCATATAATTTGAAAAAAAAATTAGGAGACAAATTATATTTTTTATTTATAATTTTTTTAATTAAAAAAATTATTTATTTTCATAATTTACTCTATTTAAAAGAATTATATATTATAGTAAAATTCAAACAAATATGATAATATATATATATATATATATATATATATATATATATATATATATATATAAAACATAAAGTTTATCATTGACAACAATAATATGCATAATCGTCATCAAAATTCATTCCAAAATTAAACGAGAGAATTGCTTCATGAAATTTGTAGTACCACTAATTATGTGTATGTTTTAATTCGTAAAAGAATTTTGTTACTTTAAAACATTTTCTTTGGATCTTTTTACAAAAGTTTTATGGTTGCACTAACAGATTGTTGCACCAATATTGACATTAAAAAAATACTGTTTTGACATCATTAATTAAAAAACTACCTCAATTTCTTGTATCAAAATAATACTTTGTATTTGCTATTAAAAGTCTCGATATAATAACCTCTTCAGTTTTTCACTACTTATTGTCTTACTCTATGTAATAAATCACTAGTAAAATTAGGATATTTCTTCTCCTTAATGAGTATTTTATTTTATTATTATTACGCAATACCATACTAGGTATTTCGATACATAATAATATACTATGAATTCTTAATTTACTAATATTCAAGAAAAACCGTTGAGAAAGACATGAAAAAATTTGTAAAGAAATTATGTTTCGTATCGTTTATCTTATAATTGGATCATGATAAATTTTCTGAATGATTTTTAAGCATGATGGGCGAATTTAAATATCTAAACTGTGAATTTGCTTTTCAAATGAGATTTGTTAATTGTGGCGGGACAAATTATTCAGAAAAAATCCTACGCTTTGTAGAATCTAAGACATTTAATTATTCATTCAATAAATTAATTTTACCCGTAGGTCCTAATATGTTTCATAACCTCATTTGAATCTACAATTGAAATTAAAAATAACGTTAAGTCATGAAATCAAAATGTAGTCTATCAAACAATTTCACACACACAAAAAAAAAAACTATAATTTGAGCTTAAACATGTAGCTTTTGAAGAAATTCATCAATCTCTTTCATAAATAAGCTAAATTATCACTGATCTAACTTTCACATGGTCTATATGTGGAATTTAAAACATCAAAAGTGGTCACATGATTTATTTATTTATTTTGTAGACAATTTTTTATTGAAAGTACTTATTTTATTTCAAAAATAATTAATTTAAAATAAAAATTAAATGAATAAATCAATTAAATTTAATAAAATTATTATTTAAAAGGTAAAAATAGCAAGATAATCATTTTAATTAAAAAAAAACGATTATTTATTACGAGATAAAATTGAAAATAAAGATGTGGACACAAAAATGAAAATTTCTCTTATATAAGTATAGATACATACAATATTTTAAAAATTAAAAATCGTGATTATATGAAAGTATTATTATCAAATTAAAGTTGAGGAAAAGCTACTATAAAGTTGTCGATAAATATGTTTATTTTAGTTCATTTATATTTATCAGTTATTTTAATGAACATTTTTACAAAAACAATAATGTAAGAAGATAGTTAACCAAGTTATTTCTAACGATAAACCTAACAAATTTAAGCTTTAATATCATTTTTTTTTTCTAGCACGCTTTATGAAATCATTAATAACAAACGTATGTAATCTTAACTTATTAAAAAGGTAACACTTATCATATCTTGTTGCAATGATGATAAAAATACAAACTTGTAGTTTAGCTAAGAAGATAAATTAACCCAATGTGTATACATTCATTTTTCTTTTTTCAAATAGAAAGGTTCTATTAATTAATAATATTTATTTTCGTTCAAACAAACCAAATACTGTGTTTGGATTGGAATATATTTTTAGATTAATTTTAATCCATTTTCAAACAAAGAAATGCTTACAAGTAATCTCAAATTCTCTTATTTTTGAGTACTTTACGATCTCATCTTATTCATTGGTAAGACACATATTCAACATTTATATTAAAATCACTTTTCACATATTCAAACATGTTAAACTTATTTCTCATCACAGACAATTGTGTATATGTAATGAACAAAGAAAAATATATAATATCGAAATAAAAGTTAGTTTAAGTTTTACTTTTGGATTTTACTAACACAATTAAACGCAAATGTTTTCCCTTGTCACGCAAGCAAAGAGAGAGTTGGGGACCCCATATAATCCAAGGATATGATTGAGAAAGCAATTATATGGTAGCTCGAGTAAAAAATAAATAAATAAAAAAATTGATGTCGTTTCAGGAGTCTCTGTCTTATTATGAATATGGGTTCTTACAATTTCACAACTCAAACCACCTTAAATGGTATTCTTTTTCTTTCTATGCTAACTAATCTATATACCTATATGCTTAACACCAAGCATCTATGGGCAATATGATTAGACCAAAAGTTGAATACCAAACAAAAAACCTGTGGTTCTTATCCACGCCTTCATCAAACCTCTCTCACTGTCGGTGTATGTTTTCATCATTCTGCTTACATTTCCTCTTCAACTGTGTATTAATTCAATAATTTCTTGCATACGGTATTCTTTCATAACCAACCACTTATGTTATGCATTAGTATTACCGTACAAAAAAACAAAGCAGAGAAAAATAAATCACAACAATCTTTTTAGAATAAAAATAGACAGCTAATCATATTAATTTCAGATTAAAACAATTAAGAATGCATATGCTCAAGATTTTCCAAGATGCCTCTGTAGCTAAAGTAACAGATGGACCCATAGGAGCAACTAAGTCAATCTCTTCCACCCAGTAACGTTTCAATTTTTCACTATCTCACTCGCTTATGCGAAACAAAGTCAAAATATAGAGAATTTGGTGCCAAAAACGGGGTGAAGAGTTTATTTTCACACCCAATATGAACACAGTTAACTCAAAGTTGCCAACACCTCATTGCATCACATGATCCCTCCTTTTGAGGAGGCTTTTACTTTCACCACGCCTTGAATAACTCAATTTAATCGAAGTACCCATGCCTAATTAATTTGATTATCCTCAGAGCTTATGCAAGTTAATGTGTGAACATGGAGCCGGGAACTTTTTCAAAAAAACATCTATTTGGGACCATAATGGTAAATTGTAATGCAGTAATATTAATTATTACGAGTGTAAAAAAGCAAGAACAGGGGATGCGAGAGTTACAGTATTTAATAAATAGAGGAGAAAGTGGTAAAAGAAAACATCATTTGATGGCACATTCCTCATATTTTTTGTTTTACTCGTAGGATGGGGGTAATAGGTAATGTTACTTGGGAGGTTCCCCCATCATTTGGGGCTTGCTTAACGGACAAAACTGCCCAACTGGTATCCTGTAAAACCAGAAATCACGAAGCACCTGGGTCCTACATGTTCAGTTTAATCACGCCATTCAGCCCGTCTTCCATTCCTTTATATACACCCTCCAACTACGTACTTTCTCCTCACACTTCACCAAATCAACACATGGCCACCACCACCTCCACCTCTCTCCTCTTCCTCCTCTTCTCTCTCCTCACCCCCTCTCTCATTTCTTCTTCCCCCGTTCAGAACCCTGAATTGGTCGCCCAAGAAGTTAACAGGTAAACCCACATTCACACAAACACACACTTGTTATTAAATGTCACATAAATTTGTTAGACAACGTAACACTAGTGTGGTCGTCAATTTTATATATATTTTATTTCTTTGTTTGTTTGATGCAGGAAAATCAATGCCTCTGTAGCCAGGAGGAATTTGGGTTACCTGTCATGTGGGACAGGTAACCCAATAGACGACTGTTGGAGGTGTGACCCCAACTGGGAGAAGAACAGGCAGAGGCTGGCGGATTGTGCAATTGGGTTTGGGAAAAACGCGATTGGAGGAAAGAACGGGAAAATCTACGTGGTGACGGATTCCAGCGACGATGACGCGGTGACGCCTAAGCCGGGGACGCTCCGTTACGCGGTGATTCAGGAGGAGCCTCTCTGGATCATATTCGCCAGGGACATGGTGATTAAGCTGAAGGAGGAGCTTATCATGAACTCCTTCAAGACCATCGACGGAAGAGGCGCTAGCGTGCACATTGCGGGTGGGCCATGCATTACGATACAGTATGTGACCAATGTTATAATCCACGGGATAAATATCCATGACTGTAAGCAGGGGGGGAATGCTATGGTGCGGGACTCCCCACGCCACTACGGGTGGAGGACCGTATCCGACGGTGATGGCGTCTCCATCTTCGGCGGAAGCCACGTATGGGTTGACCACTGCTCCTTGTCTAACTGCAATGATGGGTTGATCGACGCCATTCACGGGTCTACCGCCATTACCATCTCCAACAATTACATGACTCACCACGATAAAGTGATGCTTTTGGGCCACAGCGACGCCTACACTCAGGACAAGAACATGCAGGTCACAATTGCTTTCAACCACTTTGGGGAAGGTCTGGTTCAGAGGATGCCAAGGTAAAGTGGTAAAGTAGTAAAGTAAAGTAAAATGTTGTTTCCATTTTCCAAAATTGCTTTGCCGGTGAAATTTGAGAAAAGTGGGAGGGAAAAGAGTGAAAGTAATTACTTTTGCAATTATGTGGGTCCTGGTGGCGAAATTTGAAAGAGAAAAAAAAATGTTGGTGATTTGTTGCAGGTGTAGGCATGGATATTTTCATGTGGTGAACAATGACTACACCCACTGGGAAATGTACGCCATTGGAGGAAGTGCAAACCCAACCATCAATAGTCAAGGCAATAGGTTTGTTGCACCCGATGACAGATTCAGCAAAGAGGTATTGTATTATATTATCCCTGATATAATAGGAAAGTGTTTTTAAAGAGTAAATATTGATATGATGTGGTGAAATTGTGTAGGTGACAAAGCACGAGGATGCACCAGAGAGCGAATGGAAAGGGTGGAATTGGAGGTCTGAAGGAGACCTATTAGTAAACGGTGCGTTTTTCACAGCATCGGGAGCAGGAGCGTCGTCTAGCTATGCAAGAGCCTCTAGCCTGAGCGCGAGGCCATCTTCACTGGTGGGGTCCATTACGACCACTGCGGGTGCACTCAACTGCAGGAAGGGTTCCCGCTGCTGATTATTATGAGCAGACAAAAGTTATTAAAAAAATGAAGAGAATGACCCTATTAATTACCTACGGTCATTTCTTTAGCTAGGTTGTATATTTTCCTATGCTTTGCTTCTTCCATTCTATTCTTTCGTTTCCTTCTTTAGTTTTTCTTACATTGTTTTTCACCATTTGTCTTTTGGGGTTTCTGATATGCTCTACTCTCCTATCATTACAACCTCCGCCTGTAAACTTCACAGAACCAAATTGCTGAATCTGGTATGTGAGAAAGCAAGTGCAGAAGAGTTGATATTGTTATAAAATATATATAATGTGATTATGTTGAAGTTTTAATTCCCTCTTCTCTCTCTGTATAATAACCGACACACGCGCAGACACACAAGTGCACAGTGTTGACTAAGACCACGGAAAAAGAAAGTGCATTTAAGATAAAATATTCTAATCCCACCAATCAAGGTAAAATGGTTGGTGTATCAGAGCACAGAGCGCAAAGCAGAGCAGAGCAATCCAACAAGTTCAACGACCCAAATAACTGTTAACTAATCCACCAAAAAAGAAGGTGCAACTACAAACTGTGTAGCTATTGGTTAGCTTCAATAATCATATTTAATAGCCTTTTGAATTATTAACTTCAGTTCAATTTATAATTAAAACAAATTAACGTATTATAGATGTAAATCAATTAAATTAAAATTCGAGCTCCAATTTAATCTTAATTACAAGCATACCTTAATAATTGTAAGCTTCTATTTCAGACCTACTCATTTTGAAGACAATGATAATTTTATGACAAATGTTAACTCGGTCAAGGATTTTTCTTTTTCAAATATTTTAAAGGGAACTTTTTTTAACGTGTTTTTATATACTTTTTAATTTTAATTTTCTAATGAACATTCTAAAAAACTGGTTAGCGGGAGTCTTGATTTATAAAAAAAATGACAGATTGTGAATACAATTTTCAATAACTGGGAGTTATTAGGAAATGGAAAGATTCTAAAATAAAATATGGCAAAATCACGTCTTTGAATTTTCTTAATTCACTTCCAATTCGCATCATTATAGCCATTTATTTAGAAATGAAAATCAACAACAACACACTTTTAAACTACTGATGCCACTATTTTCCCCATTTTGTTCATTTTAATAAATTTCTATTAAAAATATAATGCGTGTATTGGTAACACTTTCCATCCAGAAGTTTATATGTTTTGCTTGTGGCCTTCTTAGGCACGTTCTGGGTATAGACGTGGAATTAAATATCTATTCTAGCTTGAAAATAAAAAAAATGTGTTGTTTATATATCCTTTTGAAGTCATTTAAAAAACGTTTTTTTTTTTTTTTTTTTTTTTATATTTTTTT
>Ga0209589_1010623_pt1 | contig 13347 bp, 6 predicted proteins | sample CowpeawhiteBW_FD_187525 | JGI IMG/M metagenome (GOLD analysis project Ga0209589, IMG submission 187525) | Root nodule microbial communities of legume samples collected from California USA - Cow pea white BW (SPAdes) (version 2) | ecosystem: Host-associated > Plants > Roots > Nodule | place: USA...
TTCGGCTAAAATGAAAAAAAAAAAAAACAAATGAAACCAAAAGGCTTTAAATTACACAACCAACTCGTGGGTCATGGTCGTGTCGTGGATATGCACATTGGGAAAACAAAAAAAGTAACCTTGTATATGCATACCCCAACATTTATTTTCCATATCGAAGGTGTAATGGAAGATTCGTCTTTGGAATTCGAAGAAAACCGAGAAAAAAGATAATAATTTATACACGAAGATCCTTAGCAACTAATTCTTGAGTTGGGGTTGATTTCGACATGTCCTAAGATGAAAAAAATATAGTTAGAACATAGCCTTTGTAAACATCACAAGGCAACCGAGAATTGGTGATGGAACCCAAATAAGATCAATAAAAAGTTAAACCAAAGAGATAATGGTATTACTAATGCTGGAAGACATTTACTGGCATGCTTCCCTACAACCAAGATTCAATTATAATAAATTTACTTAAGATTCAAATGAAACAACTACATATGAAGCAGTAAAGTTCTTAATGCACAAAGACAACAAATAGAATATGTGAGTGAAACTGAATTTGGTTGACACAAATGTAAGCAAACAATTGTGATTGATTCATAGTGTTGACATGTAAGAATGTTTGTGCAAGTTAGGCAATGAATTTTACCTTATCTTGATCAAAGAGATGACAATCCATTACAAGGTAGATAGTAGGTAGGCAAAAGATGAGGTAGGAAGTGAGTGGAAAAGTAAGTTAATGGAAGAAAGAAAGTGACAAAAATGTATATGAATGAAGGAATGAATGATTTAACTAAGAGAGGTATTTAGCAATGGTTGAAAGGAAATAAACGGAGGACACTGGAGTGATGGTGTTTATGGACCCTACATTACCGTGTCTTAAACAGCAAAGGAAAATGATTTCACATAGTGATCTTCACTACCGATTCTTTAAGACGGCTTATTATTGTTCATCTTGTGATTTGGTTGATTCCAACTCTTTTCATCTTTGCATTATTTTACTATTTTATTATAGATAGCAGGGGGAATGCTGGGGTGACATGGACACCCCAATTCTATCATTCACATAGAGCCATCGTGTAAGTTATAGTTTTGGTCCATAATTCAATAAACTAATGGATGAGTCAAATTCAGCACACAACAACACTTCAATTAGGAGTCAAATACACACTTTTGCATAGTTTTACACTAATGCACCGATTAAAAAATTGTTTAGTAGATATGAAATATAATTATATTTGGAGTCAAATGCTCTGGTTTAATCTGGCGTGCTTAATGTTAAATGAATCCTTGAATTGTGTGAAATGAATTATAGAAGAAAGGAACATACTTGGTCATCCCATGCATGGTCCTTGTTGTAGATAATGGCTGCTCCTAGACTCCTAACAGGGTTAATGATAGTTACTATGATGGGAATGGTGGCCAAGTGGACGAAGAACACAACAAATCCAATGGGAAGTGGAGCCAAAATCTGCAACGATATCACCATAAATTAGCCACATTGATGCCAAATTTGGAACACACCCATTTACAAAACAAGTTAATTGAATGAATTTAGTGTAAAGAGTACACATACAAGAACGTGAAAGTCTCTAGCGTTTCTCTTGGCATCAGTGCAAAGAAAATGATGCAGACAAGAACAAAACTGCCAATAATCTCAACTCCAAATCCATCACCCTTGGTGTATCCAGAGTTCACAAAATTTGCTCCATCCTGCTATGTACTTATGAAAACGACCATAATTGTTATTTCCTAAATCCAAGCAAATGTTCAATAAAAAAATCACAAAGCTAAATCCCAGCGATGAGAGAACCATATTGAAGACCTAGAATGCGTGAGCGTCTGACGGCGAAAGAAGACCTAAACGAGGGCAGACACTCAATAGTTCGAACTCGTGGTGAGCAGCAACAAGGAGGTGCTTTTGGAGGCTTGTGCGGAGGAGGAATGGCCAACGGCTGGGGCAAATAACGAACTTGGACAGGGGGCAAAGTCAGTGGCAACGACAAAGCTCGTGAATGGGTAGTGAGACTAGGGCTAGGAGAAAAATGGAGAAAAAAGGATTTAGGAATGAAAATAGTGGTAGGAGAAAATGGAAGAACAATCGTGAATCATCACGAAGAAGATGAAACCTATTCGAAGAGAAGAGAGGTAAGGAAAAATATGAATAAAGGTAAAAAGTCTAAAAAGATGAAAGGGATAAGCATAAAATCAAAATTATATGCATTTTAACTAGGGTTTAATGAAAAAACTTAGATAGTTACCAGGGGCTTACAAAACCCCTGACACGAATTTTTTTCCCAGAGGTTATTATAACCTCTCTCAAAAGAACCCCGGTAAAATTAAGATTTGTTGTAGTGGGTGTACCTTGAACAATTATTTACTATATGCATGTTATTGTTGGCCTATCCTTGTTGCATTTCATGTTCGTTAAATTTGTCTAGTCCATATTCATCCTGAATTTACTACAAAAGACAAAGATAACTCTAGATTGAAAGTATGGCTAGGTTAGACTACAAAGGAAAGATATTTACCATGAATTTCATGCTTACTGATGGGAATTTGTGTTCTTTACTCAATCTCTAAAGTGTGGTTCAAGTTATATTTTCTATGTGATAGATTGAATGCACTAAATTAGGCAAAGAATCCAGTCAGAATAGGTAAAAATAACATTACCAATTTTATGTTTCATTCAAGCTCAAGCATTTTGTAATGCCAAAATAAATATCTCATTTGCATCCATTTTCCTTTCTCTAAACACTATATTATTGTTATGTTATATTAAAAACTATAGACCCTTCCATAACTTATTTCCTTTACTATTAAGGGTCAGTAAATCAAAAAGTTGGAAGTGGTTTTTTAGTTGATTATGATGCATTGTTCTCACTTCTACCATTTGTTACACATATTCTAAATGTTTTATGCTATGTTACAAGTGATAAATAAATTTGTATTAGTCTCTTCTTCCAACCCACACAATACACATGATACATCACACAATTGTACTCCTCTCCTTCTAAAACATATTGTATAGATCAAAGTTTTCCCCAATACAAGGGTTTTGCACTTTTTCATATCTAGATTTCACAGTATATGTACCTTCCTCATCTTTCCAAGTCCATTCATCCTCACCCTCCTTCTTTATGGTTGTTTTTTGTTTTAGGTGCACAAATTCATCTACTTGAGGGAACTCCCACTCAAACCATTCTCTTCTCCATGTTACTTTCCATTCTCATTCATTATTCACTCATTTCCTAAACTCTTTCATGGCTCTATTATTAATTATGGAATTCCTAATTAACATTGAAAACCTAAGCCTTAAAGGATCTTGTCCTAGCCAAGTATCTTTCCAAAATTTTATCATGAATCTCGAACCTACTTTCCACTCTATATTTCGGTCAAACCATCTCCTTTTTTCCCCTTTCCCACATACCTCTCTTAATTATTTCCACCATGTTGACCTATTTTAGCGTTTACTCTTCCAATGAGGCATCTCTAAGATCTATATTTTGATTCCAAAATCTCTTTCCAAAGACCATTTTGTTCCTTACCTAGTCTCCATTTTCATTTGGCTAATAAAGCTTTATTGAACAACTCAATGTCTTTTATGCCAATTTCTCCTCCCATTTTTTATTTACATAAGTCCTCCCATTTTACCCAAGTTATTTTCCTACCTTCATTTTTTCGACCCCACAGAAAAATTCTTTGTAATTTTTTGATTAACTTGCACACTCCTTTTAGGGATTTATAAATGGACAAATAGTAAAGAGGTGGGGTTGTATCCACAAATTTTGTAAAACATATCCATCCTACAAATGATAAGGTCTTATCCTTCCATGCCGACAATTTCTTTTAGGTTTTATTAATCATTGGCTGCCAAAAAAGAAACTTCTATAATATAATAATTCAGGATATTAGCGAACACTTTTGTTAAACATAGCCCTAAATCCATCTCAAAGCATTTAAGCATGCTTTTAATTGCCAAAATATTTTGATTATTAACTTCACACAGAAACAAAGTATCGTTTCCAAATTGTAATAAGTTAACCTTGATTTTATTGTCCCATATTTCTATTCTTGTATAAGCTTGTAACCAAGCTACCTGATTTACCATTCCAAACAAACTTTGCGCCACTATTAAGAACAAGAATGGTGTTATAGGGTCACCTTGTCTCAACCCTCTTGTTGGATTAAATTCTTTGGTAGTGCTACCATTTACCAAGACTAAGATAGAGGCTGACAGTAAATACTCCTTAATCCAACTTATCCCTTGCCTATAGAAACCTAATATCTCTATTATGTAATAGAGAAATTCCTAGCTTACTGAATCATATGTTTTCTCATAATCTATCTTCACTATTACCCCACATTTATTTTTTCGCTTTATCTCTTTCACCTCCTCCTTAGCTATAAGTATACTATCAAGCAACCCTCTCCCTCATATAAATAAATACAGATTGTGACTCATCAATTACTTTATGTATGACCTTTTTCGATCTATTAGCTGGAATTTTTTATATAATCTTTTGCATGCATCTTACTAAAAAAATAGGTCTATAATCATTTAAGCCAATAGGATTCTCAAATTTAGGGACTAAGGTGATGAAATATGCATTACATGTCTTTGGTATAGTGCCATTTTTGTAAAAGTCTTGACCAACCTATATAATTTCCTTCCTAAATTTCTCAATAAAGTTAAAGTTAAATTTATTTGGATCAAGACTCTTTTTGCTACCACATTTCCATACTGCCTCTTAATTCAGTTTTCATTAAACCCATTAATTAACATATTATTGTATATAATAATTAAATATTCTTTATAATGAAAAAAAGTTGTATCTTCCTAAAATTTGGGCTTATTTGAGCACATATTAATAAATTACTTTTGTAATAATTTATTCATTCCTTTATTGTTTTTTTTCAATTTTAGTTTGAGTAAATAGTTATGTACAATGAATTAGGGTTACAGACTTCAAAAGGGTCATGTAGTATACATTCAGAGTAACAAGTTCTTAGGGGCCTTCTCCCTACACCTGCAATGCATTCTCATGTATTCTTTATAAATATTCTTTATAATAATAAAAAGTTGTATCTTCCTAAAATTTGGGCTTATTTGAGCACATATTAATAAATTACTTTTGTAATAATTTATTCATTCCTTTATTGTTTTTTTCAATTTTAGTTTGAGTAAATTGTTATGTACAATGGATTAGGGTTACAGACTTCAAAAGGGTCATGTAGTAATGGGTACATTCAGAGTAACAAGTTCTTAAGGGCCTTCTCCCTACACTCGCAATGCATTCTCATGTATTCTTTATAAATATTCTTTATAATAAAAGAAAGTTGTATCTTCCTAAAATCTGGGCTTATTTGAGCACATATTAATAAATTAATTTTGTAATAATTTATTCATTCTTTTATTGTTTTTTTCAATTTTAGTTTGAGTAAATTGTTATGTACAATGGATTAGGGTTACAGACTTCAAAAGGGTCATGTAGTAATGGGTACATTCAGAGTAACAAGTTCTTAGGGGCCTTCTCCCTACACCCGCAATGCATTCTCATGTATCCCCAAAACATACTTTAATTCCAACTTTGCCCCACACAGTAAAAGTTAAAAAGTAAATTTTCTCTCTCCTATTTAATGCAACAGTCTCACCATTGAATGCAGGCACCCCCAATTTGACCTAGCTTTTGTGCGATGTAGTTTAGGACCCTTTTCTCTCCACATCCGGCAATTTCTCTCTTCTCTCCAAATCCACAATGTAGCCTCGAGATCCACATTCCACTTGTTGTCATTTTCTCTTATGGTCCACATCCGCGAGAAGCAACTCCTTTGTAGGTGTATCAAACCTAGCCAGTTCCGCTAGCATACCAACACATATCACCCTTGACCGACAACTTATATCGGGCAAGGCTGGGGGACGGGTGTACCACACCTAGCCAAACTCGACCAAATAAGTAAACAATACATATACCAAGACAGTCAAGTATTCAGCCTAGACCGAGTTAGCCTAAGTTTTACCAGTTCTAACCTAAACATCTAGAGGAACAACCTGCACCTCATATAATCAACATAAGATGTCAAGATAAGTAGCCGACCTAGACTGACTACTCCAGCAGACCCAATAAGATTAAAGCCTAGGCCGACTACTCCAATATACTTAGTAAAATTGAAGCCCCCCATGTTCAACAGGTCCTAAAGGCCTGGGCTAGGGCCCAGGCCCACTTACAGCCCAAACTAAAGCCTAATCCATGGCCCGGCTCATGGCATAACCAGATACAATTAATGCTCTATAAATACACGTGGACCCCAGTAATTAAAGGTACGCATTCATTAATCACTGATTTGACCTTTTGAGAGTTTTGACTCACTTGAGCTTCGGAGTCCCTTTTGCAGGTAACCCCTCCTAGGTCCAAACCGACATGTACCAACCGGGAAGAGACCAGCTGAGGAGATAGCGGACTACATGGGTAAGGTGACGTTTGTGCCTAACTTATCTTGTTTGTTCTCTACAGGAACAGTAGTTAAGTTAATTCTTTACCTTCCACTTAGTTTTTTATATGTATTTTTCCTCTCTACAATGCATGTTTACATATGTACATCACAAAATATTACGAACCAAAACTTCATATCATTGCCAAGGTCTGGGGTTAATTCTTTTTTTACAAAATATCAGAAGTGGACTTTTGTAGTTATAATGTCTAAGCTGAAAATCGATGTCAAATGTGACTTTTACAGATGTCGACGTCCGGTAGAGGGAATTCGATTGTGGATGTCGAATCTGGTTAATTTTTTTTCTTCACATGTTACCAATGTGGACATCCGGTATAGAGTTGAGTGTTACGGATGTCGACACCCGTAAGCCTTTTTTTATTTTTTCATGTTACGGATGTCCATATTCGATATTGGGGTGTTTGTTGCGGATGTGGACATCCAATGACTATTATTTTTATGACTCAAATGTGTTGTGGATGTCGACATTCGCTTTATTGGTTTGAATTGTGGAAGTCAACATCTAATAACCATTTTTTTGTATTTTTTATTTGTTGTGGATTTCGACATCCGGTGAAGTTGTTTACGTTGCAGATGTGGACATCCGATAACTGATTTGGGTGTTTTACCTACGTTTGTGGACTTCCGTTATGTTCCTATTCTCATTTTTTATTTTTCGTTGTTGGGCATGTTTGGTTTATTATAATTGTTGACATCATTGTTATTTAAATTTGATTTATAATTTTAGTTATGTGTTTACAATTGTATAGATATGACTAGGACACGAGGTTACTTGACAAGACGTGGTGGTTCTTCTGCATATGATGTACCTGAGAGTTCTACATAGGGTGTTACACGAAAGAGGTTGACAACTTCAGCTCGTAGAAGGGGTCAGCATGTTGTACCTGCTTTACCTGACCAAAGTCTATAAGACCCGAGAAATTTAAATAGTTAAATAAATGATTATTTAATAAATGTGGGTAGTGGGAACCTTTATGACATTTATTGTTCGGGCTTAGGATATGGAATAGTACTAGCTCAAGTGATTTAGAGTTCTTAGGCATGTGGAGAGGGCTTAGGTTCGAGCCCTATGTATGCCAATTGTGTGTTAATTTATTTGTTTATTATTTTTTAATAAAATACCTCACCATGATGAGTGATAATATAATTCTAGATTTATAAGAATTATCATGAAACATGAATTGGTTGAATTGGTTGTATGCTTAGTTTGAAATTTGAAGGTTTTGTGTTTGAACCTTAGCTTAGGAGGAATAAGTTCCTTTTTGGCATAGAGGAGCAAATGGAGAGGCTAGGAAACCACAATTCGTAAAATTGCATTTCTCGATTCATTAACTGTCTGATTTAGTGGAAATTTTGGTAGAGCGTTCATAACATGTGATACGCATGATTGTTGGTTTGGAGGTCTTTAAAATGCTTGAGTTGGAAGCATGGTTAGGTCCTCTTGTGAGTCTCCATGAAATTTCAATGTTCCTTTGGGTTAGTCACATGTAGAGAATGGGTTTATTGGTAAATGCATGTGTATCAACATAAAGGAAATTGTTGCATAAGAGGTGTGAAGTGTTATATTAATTCGCATTGGTGCATAAAATTATGTGCTTAAGTTGTTAGAGTGTTACTACTTTATATTTGATATGAGCATGTATTATTTATAACTTGAAATTGAATGCTTGCATGGATTTAAATGGTGGAGTATATATATGAATATAAAGGGATTTATGCATGTGATATGTGGTGAATTCTATTAATAATTGAGTAGTGGTATGATCTCAACTGTGAACCCGTTGGGTATATGAATGTGTTGAATTGTGATTCAGTCATGCTAATATGACTGGATAAGTGTGGTTGATGTTTTGGATTGCATGTGGATTGTTTGGGTTCATTGAGAACTTTTCCAAAGTGCCAAAAGACCAATAGCCTTAACTTTACTGGTATGGCGCCTAGCGACGTAGGGCGAGCCACTAGGCGATAGCATCCAAACAAAGGCCACTGGAATCGCGCGACGCCTGGCAGCAAGGGTGGTTCCGCCAGGCGACTACTATCAGACAGCAAACTCTAAAGGTGAGTAACGCCTCACAGCGTGTGATACCCGCCAAGCGATCTGGAACCAGGTTTATCCAGGCGGTCTACACTGTGATTTTGCCTGGCGGCGCTTAGGCAATGCCAGGCGATAGAATAGAGAGCAGTGGGCTTTTCTTGATTTCGTTTTGATGTGTTGAGATATGGACTTGGACTAGGAAATGCTTTACAGGGTCATGAGCGGGTAGGTTCATGGCTGGTGGTGAACACATGATAATATGAGCGGGGAGGTTCACATTATGATGCTCTCGTGTGAGTATACGAGCGAAGAGGTTCGTATGTTCCGTGCTCACACTTGAGGGTTGTTGCGAGTGGAGAGGTTCATAGTTGTTGGATGACGTGTGTTAGATTACGGTTAGGGAGGTCCGTAGAGTTAGACTACGAGCGTGAAGGTTCATAGAGGCAGTACCACGAGCAGACAGGTTCGTAGAAGCATGTATATCTTGGGTCCATAGTGGTATGCTTGGAATAGTGATTTCATGTGCAAAAGGAGATTTAGAGTTTTACACGACTTGTGGCTTGTTTCTTTGGATGTGTGTGGTCTATAAGGCTTTAGGTGATACCTTAAGGATGGACTTTGCTGGAGCATTCCTAAGTTGTGGCTCAGAATGGTATCCTTTGAGTTGTGGCTTAGAATGATATACCTTGAGTTGTGGCTCGGGATGGTGGATGAACACGAGCATTCCTTGAGTTGTGGCTCGAATTGGCGATTGTCGCCAGTGTGAGTGTGCGAGTCGTGGCTCGTACGGATGGGTCCAAGAAGATTGCCCTCTTCGGTGTTAGTCAGCGAGTTTTGTAGTATTGGGACAAATACGAACTATGGTTCGTATTGGGAACTCCACCTAGTGTTACGAAGTGTGGTCCGTAGCAGCTTTCCTGCACGTGTTCTACAAGTTGTGGCTTATAGGTAGAGGCAGTAAAGGATATCTTGAGGATATCATCTAAAGATGTAAAACATGGATAACATATTGGTGGCCATGTTGGTGGCCATGTGGCATGAAATCAAAGGATAGTGTTCCTTTGATGTATGTATGTATATATTTGAATTGTCTATAAATTTATCTATTAGCTCACCCTATTTGCTTGTGTTTGGCGATGATTGTGTAATTCGTTACACGAGAGCATATGATGTTGCAGGTGGTGCTGGTGAGGCATAGCGTCGGAGCGGAGCTACTTAGGGATTTGGTTTTATTGTTTACTTTGATTACATTGTAACTCGGATTTTTATTTTTCCCAGCTTTGGAAATATAAGCACGTGAAGTTTAAATTATATTTTATTATGAATGACGATTAAGGAGGATTTCAAATTTCCCGCATTTTTTGAAGATAAGTTATTATAAATGCGATTTTGTATTTATTTTTTTATTTTAATTAAATTAGTAATATATGACTAGGACGTTACAAAGTCCACTGTGAGCTCATAAGGATGAGGATATTATTGAGCACGATGATGCCAACGTAGCTCAAGAGCAGGAACATGAGGTTGGGAATGATGGAGCAGAATTTTCTAGAGGTCCATTTGATACTTCCTTGTTTACTCATTATGTTGATCTTGTAGCACGTGTGATATGGGAGGGTCAAATTAGTCAAAGGTTTGTATAAGTGGTTTTTTATGGTTGATATGTTGTTCAAAATTGTTAAGCAATTTAACTTTTTTTAGCAACGAGTTATGAAATTTGTCTCCCATGCTAAAAGTTAAAAGATTTGGACGACCTCACATCTTTGTTCAGCCTTTTGTGTTGAATTTTAGTTTATTGTCTTTGTGTGATATTTTATATAATTACCCCAATACTAAGTTGATATTGGATTTTGTTGAGAAATGACACCCTGAAACAAATAGCTTTTGTCTACCTATTGGTGAGTTGACCATTTTTAGATGACATATGGTTGTTGATACATCTTCCTAACATGGGAGAGTTTTGTCCAAATGAACCACTTGATTATAAAGATGCAATAGAGACTCTGATGACACTTTTTGGTGTGGACCAGCCTGTGGCTACGGATGAGCTGAACCAGTGTCGTGGTTCCCAAGTTAGATTGAGTTAGTTGAGAGACATATATTATAGTTGTTGAGAAAACTAACTATGTGAGTTTATTGTGCGAGCATAACTTTTGCACCTTGTTGGGTGCACTGTATTTGTTAATAAGAGTGTGACTTTCTTCCGTGTATTGTACTTGGAGTGGTGTAGAGATTTTCCTTCATGTAGCAGATATGCTTGTGGAGTTGTTGCTCTTGTCCACTTTTACGAGCAGTGAGGAGATGCTAGTTTTGCATCAACAAAGCAATTATCTGGATATCTACCTCTTTTACAGGTACCCACTTATATTGTAGTTTTATTTCTGTTTTGATATTAGTACTAAAATGTTATGATATTTTTTGTAGAGTTGGATATATGAGCACTTCCCTACATTGGAAAGGAAGCAGTTCCTAGGTAAGTATGTCGAGACTGAACCTCGTGCTACACATTTTGGCATTGGAGGAGTTACTTCTACTGTACATGATGTTAAAGCCCAAAAAGATGCTCTAACATATGATGAGGTGATTTGGTCTCATATGGATCACATAGGACTGCTCGACCCCATATGGCAGTTTATATGTTTTTTGGCTTCATCAAACTTGGTAGCATGGTTCACCATCATCTGCCGGAATGAGTGTTGCGTCAATTTGGGTATATGCAACCTATTCCACGATCGTCAAATGCAGTTCCTATGGTTGACTTGTCCAATATTGATGATCATTGGATACACTTCTCACAATATGTTATAGTGGTCCAGCTCCATTTTCATGTGTTTATGGATATTTGTAGTGGTTTAGGAGGGTGTCTCATCCCTATCTTATATGTGGTGTTGACGAGGAGCAACCCAATCTTGTGGTTGTGCCACGACTTTGTTGAAATCTACCAGATGACATTCTAGTGTAGAGAAGATCAGACTCATCATCTTCTGGTTTATTGGTATGTTAGGAATTTATTTGTTGATGTTATTATTATATGAACAAACTTTCATTATTGTGGTCTAATTGTAGTCTGTCATAAAATGCATTATGAGCGGCCTTCAAAGGATGATAGATTGTAAAGACGTCAATGAGGACATTGTTGCTTGGGATCAAATGTAGGAGTTAATATAGATAGTTCGTGATGCCACAGAAGAAGAAGAAGGAAGCATAGGAGATCGTAGTGTTCAAGGCAGGTGACCATCCACATCTAGATAGCAATTTTACCTTATATGTGTACTTTGATCTTATATTTGTAGAACTTTGATATTCTGTGTTTATTTAATTTTTTGTTTGACTTTATATTTATTAATTCCATATATGAATAGAAATTATCAACATCCACTATGTTAACTATAAGGCCAAAATAGATTCGTCCCTTGGCCAGAGGAGTTAGCATTTTATATATAAGCAAAACAATTACAAAAGTTGTTTTCGGTACATTACACAAACAATATTAAAAATCCTAAAATAAAGTAAGAAAGTAAAATAATAATACAAAATACAAATATCATTTCTCCATAAGATTTACATAAGTATGATTAACACCCATCAATTGTACAAATTCTTACATCCTATTAGCATAAAACGATGTTCACGCTTTTGTCTTGAGGTAACAATTGCTAGATGATATCAGTGCCACCATCGGTATAAAACAACCTTCTTGTAGTAGAACCAACAAACATATAATTATTCAATAAAGAAAATAAGTGATAGAAATTAATAAATCACTTTACTTGCACAAAATGAGAACCATGAACATGTCTGATACAAATTAGTCGATGTTAACTTTGTGTACTAGGTGGGGACGTATGTAGTGGGAATATTTTCAAATTTTGAACCAACGAAAAATAGACTAGGATTACATTATATTGATAAGCAATCGCATACCACATGTCTGGTATAGTCATCCACTTGTCCCGATTAGCCTGTTTATAAATAAGGAAATTATAATAAAACAAATTCATAAGAAATCATTATTAAATAAGTGTCAAGAGTAGCATATAGAAGTCATACCCCTGATGGTGAATAGACTAGCAAAGACTTTCTTAGTTCTTCTAGGCGATCATGGCTTCCAATTAATCTTGCATATTCATCACGTCATTGACTAAGTTCTTTGTACAAATCATGTCTAATTAGGGGCCATGAATTATCAAATATCCCCAACAATGAAACAATGCATCTATACCCACAATGTCCATCAACAACTACATCCACAACATCTAGAATGTAAGGTTGACAAATCGGATGGAACTGTTCTAACATGGGTATTCTCTTTTCTTGTATGACACATTTGTCCTTCAATTTTTTTCTTTCTTTCTTTGCAAAAGAAGTATCATGTCTTGAATTCTCAATGAAGGCATCTACATGCTCAAAATATGAGGGATCACACTTTGTTGACCTTACAAATTGATGACTTTTCATTAGACATGTCAAAGTGAGCCAACCCGGCTCACACGGTTTGGCTCACCACGAGCCGGGTTAAAAATGAGTGAACCCAACCCGGCTCACTTTCTAGTGAACCAGAAATTTTGTAACCCGACTCAACCCACCACGGGTTGGTGGGTTAAGTGGGTTGACTCACCAACCCACCTAATTTTTTTTTTTAGTATTCAAATATTTAAATAAATTTTTAAGTAACCCATGAAATAACAATCATAGTAAAATCAAGAACCAATGTTTTGATCATGCTCACCACCAATATATGAAGAATTATTTTCAAGAAAGTATCCATTAGTCTAAGAAAGCCTGACTAATATTACAAATTTTCTGTCATT
>Ga0209589_1010624_pt1 | contig 13344 bp, 3 predicted proteins | sample CowpeawhiteBW_FD_187525 | JGI IMG/M metagenome (GOLD analysis project Ga0209589, IMG submission 187525) | Root nodule microbial communities of legume samples collected from California USA - Cow pea white BW (SPAdes) (version 2) | ecosystem: Host-associated > Plants > Roots > Nodule | place: USA...
TTTTTTCATATAGTGCAATAGACAATGAAGGTACAACAATATCGATGATGGTAAAAACCTAAATATTTTATTGAATTTTAGTGTTATCCTCTGAATACTAAAATTACATGGTATATTATAATTTTCTTAATATATTTTAAAATATTAAAACCAGTGTAATGAATATATTTTGAAGGCTAAATAAAAAGCCAACACAAAAGTCCACAAATGGTAAGACAGCAGAAAAATCCAACATGTAATTAGTAGGAGGTGTATTTAGTAATAATTGTTGCATGAAGGAAAAACAAAAAAAAAGGTTGGCTTTTTTTAAACACCAATGAAGTTTACTTTAAAAAAAAAAAAATCTTTGATGTTAGATTTAAAAAGGTTTAATTAGTTGTGTGATACCCACTTTCATTCAGATGTACCAGTTTGATACCCATTTTTAAAAAAGTGTTAATTGAGTCCTAACTTTTGAAAAAGTGACTCAATTAAGTTCCTTTTAGACAAAAATTATTAACGTCGTTAACTTTATTCATGACTTTTACTACTAAATTTTAATATAAATATCAATACTTCATTTTGTAAGTCACTTTAAATATCAATATAGTTAACAATATTAATAATTTTTTTTCTAAAATAGACCTAATTGAGATATATTTTCAAAGATTGAGAGTCAATTAATATATTTTTAAAAACAGATACTAAACTGACATATTTAAATAAAAGTGGGTATCATCGGACTAATTAAACAATTTAAAAACTAATGCAAACAGACGCTTAAACCTAATTGAGGTATAATCTAATGTAGATGTGTTTGTGGATATCTATATTAGCTCAAATACCATTTTTAATGACGAAAGTGTGTGTAGATAAATTCTTATGCCTATAATGGTAGTGCATGTACATGTTGATGCCACCAACACCCAATTTTAGTGAATGATATCTTCTACTTGTCTTTTCTTTATCTTTTAATACAAAATTAAAAATAAAATAAAATTAAGTGCATATTTTTCTTTACACGTAGAATTATCCTATCTTTAATCAAGTTGAAGAGAAACAAAACAACCCTAAACAGCTGTCTACCTATGTCTTGTGATTTATTTTATTTTATTTATTTTATTTTTTTACTTTTCTTGGTTCAACAAATGGTGTTCTTCAAAATTAGATATAAAACCCTAATTCATGTAATGCCTTATCTTTTCTTTTTCTTGGCCAAACCGTGACACAAACCAAGAAAATCCACAAAAGATAAAAATCACACAACTAGTTATTGCTATTTTAGTGGTGTTTCTATTGTGGTGAGCTTAGAGCCACATGTTCCAATCAAATATTATAAACTTTATATTAATTTCAATATGTAAAAAGGTGCCCTAAAAAAGTTCATATATTTGTGTGAGTGAATGAGTTCATCTTGTGATGGAGAAATGTGTGGTTAAATGCACTTACATATATGTATGTATATATTTAAACCTTTGAAATTGAAAAGAAAAAAAAAAACTCATCTTTCACTTTCAAATTAGGTTTAAGTGTTTTCTTTTTCTTGATTTGTATTTTGTATAAAAAAAACTTTATCAATTGGTTCTATAAAGTTTTAATCTTTATTATGATTTATCTCATTAATTTTGCATTTATATGCTTTCATATGAGTATCATTTACTTAGTCCCTTTTAAACCTTTTGAAGATATATATTTAAACACAACAAAGTATAATAATAACTGAAAGAAGAAAAAAAGAAGAAGATGTGTTGAAAGGATTGAAACTAAATAACAAAGATCACTTTTTTACAATGATCAAGAGTTTTAAAAGGTAGAAGTACAATCCAATTATATTTCAGAAATAAAAGACTTAATTTTTTTTTTTGGGTCTCAAGTAATTGAAATAAATAAATAGATTTACTTAAAAAGATTTTGTCATGAAAATCTTCGTTTGTACTAATTATTTTTTATAGAAGTCTAACTCGGAAAAATTCTACAGTTTTTGTTTGCAGTTGATTCTTTCAGAAACAATTCATACAATAATTTCAATAATAAATAATCATTCATGGCTTGAGATTTTATGTTGATATATGATGGGTGTGTTACAGTTTTAAAATTATTTTATGAAATAATTTTTAATAATAAAAATTAACTTTTAGACAATAGAGATACGAGAATAAGATTTAGAAGTATGAAGGAAAAAGCAAATTTAATAGAAAAATATAATAATAGGGTCGGTCTATTGACAAAAGATTTTAAGTTTTATGCATGAAAGTTAAGAGTTTCTGATTAAAAAAAATTAAATAGAAAATATAAAATAGAGATTTTTTATTTTTATTTTATTTTGGTTTTAAAACTGTAAGACAAATGTAAATGATTTGAGGGCTTTTTTTTATGTAAAAAAAATTCTTTTGAAAAAATAAATAAAAACTAAAGAGTACAACTTTGTATTCAACTTTTACAGTACATTAAAAAACAATTTTTTAATAAATATTATATATATATATAATAAAATATTTTTGAAAAATACATATAAATAAAATTTTATACTAAAAAGAAGTTAACTATTTTTTTTAAATGATCTCATTAGTAACTTCAACAATTATTTTTTAATAAGTAAACTTGGTAAAGTTTGATTTTGATATTAGATCAAACACTTACGTTATTAGATCTTTTTATTTTACATGATATTTTTCTTGTAAATTTGTTAAGAAAATTTGTAAGAATTTTTTTTTCTGTCTTTTTTATAAGAATTTTAAGTGATAGGTAATTCCTTATTAGATAATCATTTTTTACAAAATTATAAAATTTACAAATATTTTTTACAAAATTTATTGCGAAAAGTGTTTCATACAAAATATTTTGCAAGAAAATTGGTAGTAATTTCTTACAATTTTTTTTTCAACAACAAAATTTGTAGTGTTATTAGTAGTGTTATTATTAAGTTAAAAATTATAATTAATAGTTAAAAAAATGAAATTCTTCATACTTAAACTATATAAATGTAAAATAACTTAACTAAGTTCTTTAATAGTGAAGAAGATTTGTGAAAGCAATTAATAGATTTTGGTGAAAACATTGTGTAAGAGCACTCACGAAAATGTGTTATCCTTATCTTTATAGTTGAAAAATGTGTTATGCAATTTTTTCTTGTTTGCCCTAAAGTCAAACACAACTCTTTTGTTTGTCCCCTTTTGAGGAGTTATCACCATTTTCAAACCTTAAATAATTTCTCTTTTTTCTTTTTCCTTCGTAAAAGATCTCTTGCATTAAATTTTGTATCCCACCAACCATATTCATCCACAGACAATATTTAATAGTGAATGAGATCCTCTTTGGAAGAAATGAATACAAACAAATTTGCATCCACACACAAAATAACAAAAACAAGGTGAAATGGGAGATGAAAGACACACAATTTTTTAAGTTTTAATTGATTAATTAATGTTTTCAATAAAATAAATTAAAATAATTTTACTTTTATATGTTGAGTTACTTTATTATAATTAATAACTAAAACTTAAATATAATAAATATTAATGATTTAAGTTATAACATTATTATTATATGATTTTTCTTTTTACTAAGAAATATAATTTTTTAAAATTAATTTTTATTTAAAAAAGTGAGTTGGCAGGTAAACAAAACATACTGACAAGTTGGATCTACCAAATTTTTGGCAGAATTATAGACATGTATTAAGCAATTTTAGTAATTGTACACTACTAAGTGAATTATTATAAGTTATTCATTAAGTAATAAACAATTTCTTAAGCATATAATTTGTATTTAGTCCTTCATAAATATAATGATAAATTTTTTAAAATTATAAAATCTTTAAACAATTGAAGGATTTATACAATGCAAAAATATATACCTATTTAAGAACTATAGTCTACCCAACCATTAATTGTTTTTTCAACCTTCTACCTGTATTATCTTTTGCTCATATATAACATACAAGATAAACCACAATCAAACACACAAAACAAAGTTAGTTAGTGTAAATACATAACATACTAATTATCAAATTTTATTACTGAAAAAACTCATATTTTCTACTAATTTTGTTTTAATTTTTTTTTAGGAAATACTTATAAATTTTATTATGAAAAAGAAAATTGCAGGAAATTACTACCAATTTTTTTGCAAAATATTTTGTATAAAACACTTTTCACAACAAATTTTGTAGGAAATACTTACGAATTTTATAATTTTGTACGAAATAATTACCCACATAGGAATTACTTGGCAATTAAGATTCTAAGAAAAAATAGAAGGAAAAAGTCTTTTCTTATAATTCTTTTTAACAAATTTACAAGAAAATTTCAATGTAATATAAATTTTTTTAGTAATGTTTAAACATTAGTCCATGTGAACCATTTTTTTCCTTTCAACCTTTCACACATCATACTCAATCATTATTATTAAGCATAAAGAACATAACACATACAAAGGTCCTCGTGGCTACTTCATACACATGTATACATCTGACCAGCGACCTCTGGAGGACTTAGTGTATTAAGTAGAATTTAAGACCCTAGACTTATCCTATCTTCTCTCAAGGTTTATAACTATATCATGGTAGGGCGACGTCCCCTATCAATGAGTATGACAGAATAAATCCCACATCTATAAATTTGATCCTCATTGCCAAACCTACAAATGAGGACCTCGTTCAATTCTCATCCTAAATATCTTTCTCTACAAAATTTCAATCATTTTCTATAAATGAGGACCTACTTCAAACTCTTATGTCAATACATTCTAAACATCATCAAACATAGTAGCGTTCTCAACTTAATAATCAATACCCTCTCATTCCACGTCATACATATAAAACCAAAGTAAAGTACAACTAAATCAAAGTATATACAACATTCACACATTCCATACCTCTTCCTTTTTCATATATAATCTTAACTCATCACACCATGTCATACATATATTAATAATTCATGATTTATTTTCTATTACATTAACATAATATTCAATAACAACATTTCTATTAAATATATCAAAACAACAAGATGTATTTCTCTAACCACAAACCTCTAATTGACAATCCCAATGACCAAAGTGAAGAATTATAATTGTAAAAATTTTATCTCAATCCAACGGGTTAACGAAGCAAGAATCAAAATTTTACTGAGATAGCCTAGTGCCCTACACTTGGTGCCCAACGTTATATCCCCCGGTGCTCACTGTTAAGTGAGTGCCCAACGGTCCTAGAGTTGTGCCCGACGCCTTAGACCACTAGAGCTTAGTGACTTGAGTCCGGCTAGTGGTGCTTAGCGGTTTTGTGGTACCGTCCGATATTGTATCAAAGTTTTAGCTCTCAATTTCATTAGAATTAGTTGTCTAGCATGTCTACCTATGAAACTCTACCTCTTTCTTATTTTAGAATGCATTAATTTATCCTCATATAGGTCAAATTGCACGGTCCTAGCCAAATCAAATCAACTTCACAGACAACAATACTAAATCAACCCAAAAATAATAGTCATAGCAATAAAATAAAAATTCAATTCCATCATCATACTCAATTCATCAATTTAAAAATCATTCAATCATTACAAATAAACTAACTTCCTTTACCTAAATAAATCTCCTAAACTCAAAAGGTATCCCGGGTAAATCTCCTAAACTCAAAAGGTATCCCTGTACAAGCTTTATCTCACACATGTTACTATATTTGCATCATCTAATCAAATAAATGAAATTGCTTTTTCTTAATTATTTTTGTTTTATAAATTTTTACTTGGATAGACAATAAATATACTTTATTTAATGAATAATAAATCTTTATACATATAAAAAACTTACAAATACTTATTCTTGTAGAGGTCATTTAAAATGAGTATAGACATGGAAATTTACAAATGAGTAAGAACAAGAAGAAGATGAAGAATTTATAAACTTCACAGTAATTCCAAAAGAATTCACAATGGTTTTTTTCTCGTTTAAGTTTTATATATAGAAATTTACAGCATATGTATATAATATAAACTTTATCTAACCAATTATCTCAAAATTTATTTTATAAAAAAATTTAAAGAAACAATTTAATTATATTTTACTATATTTAAGCGGAAAATAGAAAAAAAAAAGTATGAGTTCTTTCATATTTCTGTAATAATAAAATTTCTTAACCATTTTGTATTATAATAATATAAAAAAAAAGTTGAGAACAAAAAAAAGGAGACATATACTTTGATTGGAGATGCTCAGTCATGCAAATCCACACACGTGTCGAAGGCAACGATGGGTCCCACCTCAATTGCAACATCTCTATGGTACAACAGTGACTCACCATATATATGCTTCCACTTGCGTAATCAATTTGCCATTTTCGAATCAACGGTTAACGTTCCTTCTCCTGTGTAATCCACTCACACTACCTGTCTACAAAGAACAATCCATAAAAGAATAAATAATCACAAGAAAAAAAAAAAGCTTACTTAATTTTTAAATACATTAAAAAATATAGATCAGTTCACAAATATTACAATTTAATTACAAATCGATTGAAAACTAAACAATAATAGGATAGATAATACCTACCTAACTATTGTAGGCGATATTAATTGTTTTGTAAGATAGATCAAGTAAATGGGATCGTGGAGTTTGAACTCTTATACTTTAAAGGATTAAATATGTTTTGATCCCAACTTGCAGTGAAATTTGAAATTAGTCTCTTTTCAAAAAATTTGACTAATTTAGTCATTTATCTTTAAAAAATGCGTGAATTTAGTCTTTTTAATCAAATTTTATTAAGTTTACCTGAAGTTTTAAGTGCATTTTATGATAGTATTTGAATTATTTATATCATTTAACATATTTTCGCTTTAATGTTAACTCAAATATTATCATAAAATACGTTTAAGATGTCAAATAAACTTAATAAAATTTGGTAAGAAGGACTAAATCCACACATTTCTAAAAATGAAGGACTAAATTGGTACAAAATTTTGAAAAGGGACTAATTCCAAAATTTACTTAAACTTGAAGAACAAAAAACATATTTAACCCTACTTTTAAATATGAATTGTTTAGTCTCGTGGTAAACGTTAGATCTCGTCATTAATATTAACAATTAATATATAAGATCACGAATTTGATTTTTAGTAGATAATTGTTAAAGGAGAGATGGGCTTGACCCCACCATAGAGCACCGTCCCTTAGCCACAGCACATTGTGTTTTTGTTTTTGTTTGTGGATGAATGATATGATATGATAGCATGAGATGTATGTGAATGAATGAAGGAGGTTCCTAGATGGAGAAGAAGAAGAGAAAGAGAATCGTGTCGGTTAATTTTGCTCCCACACCTCTATGTGGTTCCCCACAACACACACCTTCTGATGTCACTTTGAACGTGCCAAGTGTACGATGATTAAGACATCCATCAATAATGCACAAATAATGGATACTCAAAATTATTATTCAAATATAACATTTTCCTTTCTCTCACTCTTTTTTCTTTTTCTTTCCAAATTACATTTCTTTATATTAACAATCAACTTACCATGCTCCAAAATTAGTAAATAGAGAATTCAATTTAATACAATAGAAATATAAAAGTTTGAAAATTCAATCCATCATCCCAACTTGAGTTTTTTCAGTTGGGTAGAATGGTAGATTTCTTTTTTATTTTCAAACCCAACTTCACTTTATATATATATATATATATATATATATATATATATATATATATATATATATATATATCCCTGATTAATTTGTTGTAAACTCCATTAGTGTAATTAAAATACAAAATGAATAAAATCCCAGCACAATAATATAAAAAGAATAATATGAAATAAACTTTTCAAACACTAAAATCACACAATTAATATAAAAATGCAACAAAACCTTTTTACACATATTGCCAGTGAATTTTTTATTTCTTAAAAAAATGTCTTTTCCTTGTTTTTTAATTCAATGCCAATTACAAATATCTATTATGAGAAACTCTATTACTTAATCAAGAGAGAAAAAACTATTATGATAATAAATATTTATTTTTATTTCTTTAATACAATAATATATAAAAACTTAAATTCCACCATTATAATAAAATGAAAATAATATGGATGGATATTCCATAATTTCATTAATAAATATATACATATATATATTTATATTTTATTAATGCCCTTGTTAGATCTAATAATTCTACTACTAAGTAATATTAAATATTGGAAAAACTAAAAATATTTTGATTGAACATCGATATTTAGTATCGAGTGTATATTTTTAACACAAGAATTAGAGTATGCTAAGATGATGCCAACAATAAACAAGCAAAAACTAATGAAAAACCAAAATCATAAGTGAATATATAATAATTCTTTCTAGATAGAGTGAAATTATGTTGTACTAATTTTATGGAGAACTTGTTGAAGCACTATCTATGAGTTTGTCTATGTTCAGAGACTTATTTGAAGCACAAAAATGTCCAAACAAAGTCGCTTGAAAAGTATAGTGGGTACATATATTTTATTTGAGACTGTGGTACTAAGGTTGGACATGAATCTTACGATTTTCTTCATCTTTTGGACCTTATACTAGGATGCCCTAATTTTTCTCACTAGATCATTATAATAATAACAACTAGGGTGCTTTAATTTTCTACTAGACTACTAGGATGCTATTTTCTTTTTCAAGCAAAGTTATTCCTTTATAAACAAAGTCAAATCATGACTTTCTATGGTGGATGCGAGTACAATACCACCAATAATATTCACTTTATCTTATAAACTAACTCTTAAAATTTTTAATTCTAATAATAATAATAATAATAATATACACATACTTAATTAAATATACTTAATGTTTTTGTTTCTTAATGAAATTGTTATTTAATTTATGTGTATATTTTAATTATTATTTACTAAGATATTAACAAAATCTATTAATATATTTTTCATAGGCTAAAAAGTTTATAAATACTTAATCCCAACACTATTATACTCAACTTTCTCATTACATATTATTTGTATTCTTAAACTCTTACCAAGTTTAAATGTTGAAAATTTATTTGCAAGTTATTTATTTTCGTAGGACAGTGGTTTTTTTATCCGAAGACACAATTAGGTTTTTGAGAGTCGTATACTTTATCTCAAAGGCATCTCGATCAAATCCGACAAAAATAATAATAATGGTTTAATTAGTTGGATGATACTCACTTTCATTTAGATGTGTTAGTTTGATATCCGCTTTTAAGAAGGTGTCAATTGAGTCTCAACTTTTGAAAAGTGGCCTCAATTAGGTCTTTTCCAGCAAAAAATTATTAACACCGTTAACGATATTAATATTTAAAATGACTTATAAAACTAAGTATTGACACATTAAGTTAATGACTTTAATAATTTTTGTATGAAAAGGACCTCATTAAGACATTTTTTCAAGAGTTGAGACTAGATTGACACATTTTTAAAAACGGGTACCAAACTGATACATTTGAACGAAAGTAGGTACCATCCGACTAATTAAACTAATAATAATTTATAGATAATAGAACCGACAACTGTTGTCAATTTTTTTATATTTATATATAATTATTGAAGCATGAAAAAAATTGAATTGTGTGAAGAACACATAATAAAGGAAGGAATAATTATTTTAAAGTTTTACTTGGTTAACATCATGATACACTTTAATTAAATGCATGAAATGATGAGAAAAGAGGCATGTGAATATGTAATAAGAATCAATTGACAAAAAACCCTAATATATTTTGATGAATGAATTTTAGTGATTATGATTAAGGTATTTGATTTGTTAATTGTGAAAAGGACTTGTAAGGATAAGAATAGAGGGAAAAATGGTTGTGGGGTCCCACTTAGGAATGGTAGCCTTTAGGGGGAGCTGAAAAGAAAGTTTGAAAGAGTCCAAAAGAAAAGACATGGTTTTGCATTGACATTGAAAACAAAGGAAGGTTTCATTTTCATGGGAGAACAAAGATGGGACCATGTTAGGTTAGGTATTGTCTATTTATGAAGCATTAACCTAACCAAACCTCAAAACGCAGAATCGATTTCCCGCCTAAGCTTGTTTGGGTGCCTAACACCAACTACGATATTTCCTTTCTTCTTTGGCCTCTAGTGTGTCTTTGGACTCATCAATACATTTTTATCATCCAAATCAATTATTTCATCTCAAAAAAAGAAGAAAAAAGAAGAAAAAAGTATGATAATATCAAAAGTATGATAATATGATGTGATGTGAGAATGTTAAACACATTCACTAAAATGGGGATTTTTATTTTATTTTTGTATGTTGATTTATAAGTGATAGTTGATTTATGAAAAGTATATTATTATGTGTGTAATTGGTGTCATTAAAAGGTTGATGTGATTAGTACAAATATTAAAGTGTTTTAAGATTTGGTGTCACTATTATGCCTTTTTGAAGTATTTAGGTGTTAGATTGTTAGTTAAGAAAATAATTTTTTAGTGGGGATATTTTACATTGACAATGTTGCCTAATATTTCTATGTAGCTTGTGATGAGCGTATAAATGAATCAAAAATTTCTAGTAGCCTTATCAAGTGCAAGTCAAATTGCGTCATATATATATATATATATATATATATATATATATATATATATATATATATATATATATATATATATATATATATAATTTAAATTTCTTAATCTTATTTTTAAATTTAAATGTAGTTTGAGTTAAACTTTGGATTTAATTGAAATATTCTTAATAAATAATAATAATAATAATAATATATAACAATTATTATTGTTAAAAAAGTTTTCTCATTTGAACAAATAAAAGTTTTTCTTCCTTCATAGTCTCACATGATAGTTATTGGATTTTAGAATAGTAAACTATTTGTAGGATAAATATAAAATAATGATAATATGATTAAATATGTTTTTGGTTTCTTAACTTTAAGTGAAAACTAGAATTAGTCATTCTTTGAAAGTTTGGCCTAATTTAGTCTTTCAACTTTAGAAATATGTGAATTTAGTCTTTTTAATCAAATTTTGTTAAGTTTATTTGACATTTTAAATGCATTTATTAACTAACATTGAGACGGAAATTTGTTGAACAATATAAATAACTTAAATAATATCATAGAACACTTTTGAAACGTCAAATAAACTTAATAAAATTTGGTTAAAATTGACTACATCCACACGTTTATAAAGTTGAAAGACTAATTTGGATAAAAGTTTCGAAGAGAGACTAATTCAAATTTCAAGTAGCGTTATAAATGAATGAAAAATTTCAAGTAGCGTTATGAAATGCAAGTCAAATTGCGTCATTTATATATATATATATAAAATTGTGTACTCATTATATAATTTAAATTTCTTAATCTTATTTTTAAATTTAAATGTAGTTTGAGTTAGACTTTGAATTTATTTGAAATATTCTTAGTAAATAATAATAATAATAATAATATATAATATTATTATTATTAAAAAAGTTTTCTCATTTGAATAAATAAAAGTTTTTCTTCCTTCATAGCCTTAGTTATAGGATTTTAGAATAGTAAACTATTTGTAGGATAAATATACAATGATTACAGGATTAAATATATTTTTAGTTCTTTAATTTTAAGTGAAAATTAGAATTAATTTCTCTTTGAGACTTTAACCTAATTTAGTTCTTCAATTTTAGAAATGTGTGGATTTAATTTTTTAACTAAATTTTGTTAAATTTATTTGACGTTTTAAACGCGTTTCTTAACTAACATTGAAGTGAAAATTTTTCAAATAATATAAACAACTCAAATGCTATCTTGAAACACGTTCGAAACGTCAAACAAACTTAACAAAATTTGGTTAAAAAGACTAAATCCACGTGTTTCTAATGTTGGAAGACTAAATTGGACAAAAGTTTCAAAGAATGACTAATTCAAATTTTCATTGAAAGTTAAAGGACCAAAAACATATTTAACTCATAATTATATATGCTTTCTAGTATGTTGTTTAATGATGAAGAGTTATATCATTTGATCACCATAGATTTTTTATACAATTGATTTATTTGGGATTTTGTTTGTAATCTAGCTAATTCTTATTGTATCATATACCCTTCATATAGATGATTATATAATGAAACGAGATTGTGATGCAACTTAATGTTGATTTTCATAATACATGAGTCAATTTATTTATTTCTAACTTTGTGCTTGCTCTTTGTTCTAAGTCTTCGTTAGATTTGATTCATAGTGTCATTTTGCACATTTTTTGGCTTAATTATAACTTGGTGCACAACAAATTGACATCATAGCCAATTTTGATATCTTTCTTCATTTATTGTCACAAGGTTTTGCAAGAGAATGAGTATCACTTTTAAGATCGGGAAGTTTAATGTGAAGAGAATTTTTAGTCTATGGAGAAAAATGATGAAGGTTTTTGTCAAGCATCAAGGCACGTGGGCATTACTTTTCAAAAGAATATCTCGCATGCAAATTCTTTAGTAGTAGGAAGAAAATGCTCATTTGATTATCCTTTTGCTATTGTTAAATGAGGTTTTTATGAGGTTACAAAAGAGAAATCCTCAATAGTGTTATGGTTAGGGTTGGAGAAGTTCTCTATAATGAAGTTCATTTGTATAACTTGTTGAAGAGATAAATATTCATACAACATGCGAAAGAGAGTACACTACCAAAAGCTCATCTTGAGTTCAATTTTGTTTTTATGCAACACTAAGACATCAATGTGAAACTAAAAAAATGAGGATGCAACTATGAAAATTTGGTAACCTTTCTCAACAACCTACGAGCACTTGGTAAGTTCTTTGGGTGTAAGTAAAAATTGTATCACACTTGAAGATATTAAGTTGATCCTCTATACAAGGGAACTACACCTCAATGCATATATGAATGATAAAGACACATCGTCATATGGGTTAGTAGTCTTCATGAAAGACAAGAAGGTCAAGAAGTATAGTAAGATTAAAGCTAACCTAAAAGATGTTTGCAGATATTTCTAATCCCATTAAAGGAAAAAATGTTTTGTTAGATTGAGAAGTTAGTCCTATGTCAAAAGTTATAACTGATAGTTATGACACAACTCTTTCTATTTAAGAGCATAATAATCTTGTTAGTGATAAACGTTTTACATAATTAAGAGTTAGTTAATTTGTTGGTGATTACACTAGTGCAGAATTCCCATTTTACCTCGCCTTATATGCCTCGGTTGGCCAAAAACCGAAGCATATAATGGCGCGGTGGCATTTTTGCAATTAGAGCCAAGTTTTAGGCCTCGGTTCTCCAAATACCCGAAGCCAAAGAGCGGTATAGGCCCCGGTTCGCTCAAAACCGGTGCCAAAGAGGGGTATAGGCCTCGGTCCAGTAGGACCCGAAGCCAAAAAGTGGCTGGAAGTCAGGGGTATAGGCCTCGGTCCAA
>Ga0209589_1010625_pt1 | contig 13344 bp, 6 predicted proteins | sample CowpeawhiteBW_FD_187525 | JGI IMG/M metagenome (GOLD analysis project Ga0209589, IMG submission 187525) | Root nodule microbial communities of legume samples collected from California USA - Cow pea white BW (SPAdes) (version 2) | ecosystem: Host-associated > Plants > Roots > Nodule | place: USA...
AACTACTACCACCAATGACGAAAAATAGTGACTGATATGGGTTAATGACTAAATCAGTCATTATTTCATGTTTTTCTTGTAGTGAATTATCATATACTATTCCTAAATATCATTATATATATATATATATATATATATATATATATATATATATATATATATATATATATAATTTTAACCACTTCAAACATAATTTAAAGTTAAAAAATTACAGTATGATTAATAATGAGTTATAAAATAAAAAATAATTAGATAGAATATATTGAAATATTATTTTACATGATGAAAATAAACAATAAATAAAAATATTAAAAAACTAACAAATGTATGTTTTAGAAATAATTTGAGAGACTATCGAAAGAAATCGCACAAAGGAGATCAAATGTATAATTAAGGTATGATAAGATGAAAAATATCTTAGAGAACTAAGCAAACTTTTCAAATATCAACATATATATTCAATGGTTGAAAAATAACGAAAATTATTTTAATGAAACAAAAGAATTCTTCAAATTAAACAAAAATTAATAATAATAATAATAATAAGTAAAGATTTTTTTTATATTACCTTAAATTGAGAGTATAAACATTATCATGTGAAAGGAAAATATATAATAAATAAAAATATTAAAAAATAATAGAAATATTCAAATGTGAGGCATAAATCTTTTTTAATTAACATAAATCATTTTAACATAATTACATAAAGGTTATGATAAGATAAAAAATATATTGAAGATGCGAATGAGTTTCATGACAAACCAAATAATTAAAAGAAATAAAAAATAGAATATATATATATATATATATATATATATATATTTACTTAATTAATTGTGAATATTTTAATAATTTAAACGAGAATGGAGATATGGCAGGGACAAGTATTATGGCAGGGATATGTATATCCCCATACCCATCCCCATACCCAACTGAAAAAGTCGGGGATTTCCCATACCCATACTCATACCCATACCCATACCCATACCCATACCCATACCCATACCCATACCCATACCCATACCTAGTCAATGCGGGAATTCCCCGTCAAAACGGATACGGGTTCGGATAATACCCACGGGGACGAATTTATTTGTCATCTGTTAACCTAAAGTAGTTAATATCTAGATATATTTGTTGGCTCATATATTAACAGAAAATATAAAGATATATTTATTAATTATATTTCACATATCACTTAATATCATATATCAACAAAATATATAATATATTTGATTCGTTTATATTACCTTTTATTATCATATTAACTGTAAGATAGTAAGTAAGTTTTTATTTTTCTTGATATTATGAATTTTGTAACCGATGATACTTATCACAATTGTTGTTAAAGGCTTAATGATACTCTGCACAAGATATGAAATCCGAAAAATTAACATTATTAATTTACAAAATCTTATGAATTAATGGTTTCCGTAATCAATTAAGTTTCCTACAAGTTTGTATGATTTGTTTCCGTTTCCTAAAATATATTATAATTCACAAACCTTTATTTTATTATTTATACTTTTAGTTTTATAAAACACTATTTTGAAAATACAAGTCAAGAAATTACTTTTAAACATTAATAAAATACATCAATATTTATTTAATAATATAAATAATATTTATAAGAAAAGTTATTCATACTTTATAGGATTTTTCAACCAGTATAAATATTACATATTAATGCCTATATTATATCAAATGACTTTATTTATTCAAAATTGTTTTACAGCCATAATAAAATTATACATTTTTTTTCAATTGACTTTAGTTTTACTACTGCAAATACTTATGCTTATCATTATTTGTATCTATTTTTTTCTTATGAAAATAAAAATGAAAATTTAATATCATAATTACTAAAATTAAAAATATATTTATAAAAAATAATTATAAAATAAATAATTGTTAAAATTTTATTATAAGTAGCTTTTTGAATTATAACAATAAATTATAAAATTGAAAAATAAAATAGTAAAATGAATTTATTGATAAAAATAAAATGGATTGTGTACATTAAAATCTTGATTCAAATCTGTTATAAGAAAAAAATCTTGTCAATAAGTTACACAATCAGGAAAATGATAAATAACTAAATATATCAATTGAAGATTCTTAAACTCCAGTGTAAGTGATTTTAAAATGAATTAAAACAGACTTTATAAACGATAGTTCTTACCTAACAACGTTGACCCATACTATGATGAGTATCTAAATTTCCGTGAAAAAAAAAATAATATATAAAAAAATTGAAACAGTAAATTTTCCACAATCTAAGATTGCAACACCACCTATATTGCTGCTTTCGTAGTCTTCCTATGATGCGGTTTTTATCCATCTTTTAAGCAAAATGTATTAGCGTGTTTTTTTTTTTTTAAGAAGGAAGCATTTTACTGTAAAATGGTTTGAATTTTTTATTTGTAGCCTTATTTTACCATTTAAAAGCAGTAAATGAAATGCTTGAAAAAGTAAGAGTTTAATAAAAGGTTTAATTGGTGTTAATAAATACAGTCTATTTACAATTAATGTCGAACAAAACTTTGGATAGCGTTACACAGTGGGAAAACTATTTTTAAACATTCCACGTCAACAACGGATAAGGATCTGCGGTTTCACATAAAAACCATAAAATCACCTGATACCGGCTCTTCCAGTAACCTTATTTTGTCCACTAATACATCCCCATTCTTTAAATACTCACGAGTTCTCACTGTTTTTCTCACACTCATCTCTCTCACTCCCCTTTTGTTTCTGCTTTCACATTCTTAGAAGAGAAACAAACACAGGTGTGCTGTTCGGAGATCTCTTCGATGGAACCTCCTTCCTCTTCGCTTCAGGTTGAAACAGCAGTGCTGAAACAACCTAGTCCGTTCCGAAAAATGTTTGCTGTCTCTTCCATAGCTGCAGGGATCCAATTTGGGTGGGCCTTGCAACTCTCTCTCCTGACACCCTACGTTCAAACGTTGGGAGTCCCTCATGCGTGGTCCTCTTTCATCTGGCTCTGTGGCCCCATCTCTGGATTGGTTGTGCAGCCCATTGTAGGGTACACAAGCGATCGATGCACCTCCCGTTTCGGCCGTCGCCGTCCCTTCATTCTGAGTGGGGCGCTTGCCGTCGCCATCTCCGTGTTTCTTATTGGCTATGCGGCTGATATAGGACACGCCACCGGAGACGATATAACCAAAAAGACGCGTCCACGAGCGGTGGCCATCTTTGTGATCGGCTTTTGGATCCTGGATGTGGCTAACAACATGCTTCAGGGTCCATGCCGAGCTTTTCTCGGAGATCTCGCCGCCGGAGATCAGAAAAAAACCAGAACCGCCAATGCCTCTTACTCCTTCTTCATGGCCATCGGCAATGTTCTGGGTTACGCGGCCGGCTCCTATGATAAACTACACCACCTTTTCCCTTTTACGGAAACCAAGGCATGTAACGTGTTTTGTGCTAACCTGAAAAGTTGTTTTTTCTTTTCAATACTGCTCCTTCTGATCCTTTGTGTCGTTGTTCTCACATATGTGGAGGATCCACAGTTTATACCTGATGTTAATAACACTAACAATGCTGAAAATCAAGAGGTTCAAACTGGACTCTGGTATTCATGTTTTGGTGAATTGAGTGGTGCCTTTAAGGGACTAGAAAAGCCAATGTGGATGTTGATGCTTGTCACCGCCGTTAACTGGGTGGCCTGGTTCCCTTATGTGTTATTTGATACCGATTGGATGGGTCGTGAGGTGTACGGTGGAGATGTGGGCACTGCTGCATATGATGCCGGAGTGCATGCAGGTTCTTTAGGACTTATGTTGAATTCAGTTGTTCTAGCTGTGATGTCAGTGGGTGTGGAGCCTTTGGGTCGTCTTGTCGGAGGAGTTAAATGGTTATGGGCAGGTGTTAATGTTATTCTCGCTGTTGGGCTGGCCATGACGTTGGTGATCACAAAGGCTGCACGCCACGAACGGAGATTTGACGGCGTCATTGCTGGTCATCCTTCAACGGCGGTTAAAGCTGGCGCATTGAGTTTCTTCTCCGTCCTCGGAATCCCTCAAGCGGTATAACCATTACAACCATTACTTTTGATGTTTTCCTTATCTGTCTGTCTTTTCTCTCAGTTTTGTTCTTTTCTGATCTGGAAAATATTTTCAAACCATTTTTGTGAAACTTTAATCACAGATACTGTTTCTTTTTTCACATCAAAGCAAGCTGATTTGGTAACCATTTAATGTATTTAATATATTATTCTAGATGTTGAAATATTCAATGTTATTAATATTTTTGAGTAAGATTAATTTCTTTTTTATGCGCATTTAAGGCGTCCTTAAATGTTGACCATTATAATCAAAGTAACGTATTTTGCGTAATGGTTTTTGTAGATCAAGTTAATCGCCTCTATATATTTACATATAACTCTTTGGCTTTTTATTTATTTATTTTCTATTTGGAAGGTTGAGGATAGAAGAAAAATAAGGTTTTCAATTGACTTTTAGTGAATATAAAATTATATTATTTTTTAGTTATACAACCTATAAAATTTTAAACCATTTTCTGAGAGAGAATATATATTTAAAGATTACTCTGATATATAATTGTATATCAATGTGCCATAAACTGATATATACTTTCAATGTGTCCAGATTACTTTCAGCGTTCCCTTTGCTCTCGCATCTATATATTCCAGCACTTCAGGTGCAGGCCAAGGTAAAGCAAACAATACCATTTATTATGTTTTATACTTAAAATAATTATTATATTTTTGGAAAATTACTGTTTGTGAAATTTACGTAGTCAAAAAAACAATTGGAAAACTACTATAGTCGTAAATAAAACATATATACATAATTGAACTTTTCTTCTGTTTCAAAATTTTCAGGTTTATCTTTGGGTGTCCTCAATGTTTCAATCGTCGTGCCCCAGGTATGAATCCTTTCAAACAATTTTTTAATAATTTTTTTTTTATCACAATAGTTAATTTCATAAAGTTTATATTAAAAGTTGATGTGATTATTGTTGTGATTGAATTTATGGCTAATTTTTGTGTATACATGACTTTTATATACAGATGATAATATCAGCAATAAGTGGACAGTGGGATAAATGGTTTGGTGGTGGTAACCTGCCTGCATTTATGTTGGGTGCTGTGGCGGCCGCCGTGAGTGCAGTGTTAGCAGTTGTTCTGTTACCAACTCCAAAGCCAGCAGATGTGAGCAAAGCTTCCGTTCCTGTAGGGGGTTTCCATTAGTATAAGGAGTGTTATATGTTTAGCTTTTGTAACTTTATTTTGACATGGGAGAGTGGATTAAGATATATATATTTGAATCTCTTCACATGTGTATTGTCTGTGTTATTATACTCAAGAGAAAAAAGGAAAAAAAAAACTTGTTGAAATCTGTGTAGTTCGTTGCCTTTAATTAAAAAAAAAAACTTATAATGTAATTATTTTGGCAACATAAATATATAAATATAGTCATATATATTTCATATGGTCCAGAGTATAATATTTGTTAAGATTCTCAACTTCCTATAGTTTAAACCAAGAGTATTTTACATTTAACTTCATGACATTTAACTTTAAAAAATAATGTAAAATAGTACCTCAAATTTAAACCCATATAATAAATATTTAAAAATTAATAATTTTAGTCATGACATTTTCAATAAATATATATTTTAGTTATGTCAAATCCGTTTTAAAATGCAAGTAATAACCATCCTGCTCTATCTTTTTTCCGGATAACAAGCTATATTTAACAACAAACTATTGGGCGTCAGACTTTTTAAACAATTTCATACTTAATTTAATTTACCAAAAATGGACCGTTTAAATAAATTTTAGAAACAGTCCAATTGAATCATTACATAGTAAATTTAATATTTTAATTTGGATTATGAACACGCACATAAAACCATCTCTGTTGTTTATTATTCAACTTTATTTAGTTTTTGGTAACAAACTCTGGAAGAATGTGAATCATATATGTTTGCTATTAAACATAACAGTATCTAAAAAAAATTGTATTTTTATAAATATAAACAAGTTTTAACTAAATATTTTAACCTTAAGCTTTGGTTATATAACCCCTCTCCCTCAATATATATATTTACAAGATGATTTAGTAGTATGTTTTAAAGTTTCTTCACTTATTTTGGAAGAATTTGTGGGTTAACTCTCGAAAACATTATATAAACCTAGTAATAAATCTTAATATCGATTTTGGGAGAGAGTGGTTGCAACTTATTTACACGTGAAGAGAGGTGGAAGAAAAGAGATAATGAAAATCACAGGGAGAGAGAGTTGAGGTTGTGGTGTGTGTGTGTGTGTTTTGTGCATCTCTTCAAAGATTGAGAGGAGTGTCATATGCAGAGTAGGTGAATGTGAGTGAAAAGTGAAGGAGAAGATGTGATATGGCAGTGTATAACATTGGGATGATAGGTCAAAATTTAAGCTTATCAGAAATGTATTAATGGCGATAGTTAGATCACAATCCTTATCCATTTCTCAACTTGGGTTCATTAGTTTTAGTGCTTTTAATTACTTTTTACCTCTCACCAAGACATCAATGCTACACACTTTTCTAGCAGAAGAAGCTCTTGTAGTTTCCACATATTTCTTCCTGCAACCAAAGTTTTGAATAATATAATATAATGATGGTGGTGGTAATGAAGAATAAATTTAACATATATTTCACTTTAAACTTTTAGTTTGGCTTATTTATTATATTTTTTGAAACTGTGACTTGAAATAGTTATGAAATTTCTTATAAGAATTATAAAAAATGGATGGAAGTTTGACTTTTTGTAATAGATGAAATAGAACATTTCCTAAGTTATAGACATTCAATAAACCACCTTGTCTATTTTCATCCATAGGTGGGTTGTGTGCTTTTTGTCATGGGACTTGTCATTTTCAGAGGTTGAGTTCTAATCATTGGGCGAATCAAATTTTTGCTTGTAAAAGAATAAATTTTCATTTTAAAGATATTTGGACTAATTTTCCTTGAAAAGTTTCTAAGAGTTGGAATTATGACAAGATGGACAGGTGGGGACATGTCCTAGAGTGATTTTGAGCTTTTTTTTTTTTTTTTTTTTTAAGTTTATCATTATATTTTCAGGAATTTGACCACACATTAATATGTGAGTGTGATTAAATTAGATTGTAAAACTATCAAAATACTAATAACAGAAATTAAGTTTGAGTTTTCTCACAATTTTGATCAAATTTTATTTCCCTTTCTATCCGATCATATTAGTTTAATAATATCTAATTTAGTAAAAGTATAAAACGTTGATATTTCATCAAAAAATGGCATGTAAATATTAGGCATTGAGCTGTTGATGTTTTCTTATTAATTTTTTCTCTCTTAATCATGGGCAAATTTTATATTATGACCAAATTTTCTTAGTTTATAATTATTTTTATAACGGATTTTATTATATCTAAAATTAGAATGTACAAAACTTCTCTTTTATCTATCGGTGTTCACTAATATAATTATAATATAAAGTGTTAAATATGTTTTTATCCTTTAACTTTCAGTGAATTTTAGGATTAGTTTATTTTGAAACTTTGGACTAATTTAGTCATTTATCTTTCAAAATACGTAAATTTAGTCATTTTAATCAAATTTTGTTAAATTTATTTAACATTTCAAGCACGTTTCATAATAGTATTTGACTTAACATTAAAGAAAAAATGTGTCAAACTGCATAAACAACTTAAATACAATCTTGAAATGCATACGAAATATCAAATGAACTTAACAAAATTTGATTAAAAGAACTAAATTCACGTATTTCAAAAGATGAAGAACTAAATTGGTCCAAAGTTTCGAAATGGACTAATTCCAAAATTCAAGTTAAAAGAACAAAATATTTAACCCTAATATAAATATATACTTCATCAATCAATAATTATAATAAATGTAAATGAAGACAACTTTACCTAGTTTAGTATACATGTACCCTTGAAAATTGACAACATTTGAGTAAAAAAACACATATTTTCGAAAAAATAATAGGATTTGAGATATTATTAAAGATGATGAATGTATGTCTAAAAAAATTTATTACTAAGATATTTATAATTGAAGAAGATTATCTTAAGATCTATTTAAGAAAGCTTAATAATTTTGTGAGAGTATTAGTTTGAGAAAAGAAGAATTGTTGTGGTAAACATCCAAAACGGTTAAGCAAATATGAACACAAAGCGAAAGTCTAAAAAGTTTATATTTTTAAAGTTTAAAATTGTTATGTAGACATTATATGTGTGTGTGCGCGAACGTGTGTGCGTGGGTGTGTGATGACATATGTCCTAGTTATGGTCAAGCACATTCAAGACGAGTTGGAGTCATATGAGGAAGATAGACCCAAACTCCTATCATCATGGGTCATCAGTGAGTTCTTATAATATTAGGTTTATTTTGGACCTTAAATTATGGGCCTAGTATTGTAGGTTTTTTTTTGTGTGCCTTGTATAATGGTCTAAGTAGTTTAGGTTTTTTTTTCGGGTCTTGTATTTGGGCCTAAGGTTGTAGTGTAGGATTTTGGGCCTAAATGAGATATGCCCTAAGGAGACACATGAGTTTAAGGTAAAAATCCTAGCTTGGAGCACAAACTTCTAGAAGCATGTGGACACTTGGCTAAAGTGGCCATGTGTCATTCTCGTAGTGGAAAGGATTAATGGCCATGTATAATCACCATAATGGAAAGGAATTTCGCCTTGGTCTCCAAGTTTGTAGAATTGAGATTTTGCTTCTCCATTTTGTGAGACACCTTTATTGTTACCTAAGCTTATAAATAGAAGTGTCTCTCCCATAAAAAAACTACCTTTAAATTGAGTATTGTTATGCTATCAAATTTGTGTCATACTACTCATCTTAGGTCACCAAGGTTTCTTCTTGCTACCCTTCCTTAAGAATTGACCCAACCTCTCTTGAGAGCACTTAAACACCACCATAGCCTATCTCTTTACTTAAGTCATATAGCTTGGAGGAGGAGTCATCATCTCATCACATAAAACCACCATATGCACACCATATTTCCACCACCATCAAGCTTTTGCAAACCACAACCCATTTGGAAGTCTCTCTTTGGCTTGACTTATATAGTTTGAAAGAGCTTATCCCATTAGTGTGTCACTACAAAAGAAATCAAAATTATATACAGATAATTACATATAGATTAAAATTCGTATGTAAATTAAGCATTACATATGAATTTTACATACAATTTTTTCCATATATAAAATCTCGTTACATACGGATTATTTTCGTATGTAACGATAGACAAGTTTTTCTTCCCTTTTCCGTATGTAAAATCCATATATAAATGAAATCATATATTTCATATTGAATTTACATACGAATTTTGAATAAAAAAATATTAAAAAAACTTTGAAAAGTATAACAATTATTCGTGAAAGTGAACGTTAACTCTATGAGTCCTTCTACCACTTCTAGAGCATCACTTTCAGATTGAAGAGTTCGTTGGTGTCCATATTGTGTTTGTTCGCTAGTGTCGCGACTACCTTTCCACCAACCACTCATCCACACTCTCTTGTTGTTCTCGTGGCTATCGCGTCTTTTCGTTGCAAGTGCTAGGGTTACATGGTGAGCTGATACAATTTCGATACTGGAGTGGTGGTAACAAGTGCTCGTGGTATTTGTTCAGTTTCTGATGAAGCTGTTTCCTTTTTTTTGTACATCTACACCGTGAAGAAGCTTGAAGGAACTCACATTTCTAGAGATTGGAAGCGCAACCCGCATGCAAGAAGAAGGTCGTGGTTGTTCTGGTGAGGTTCGCGGTGTATGGTCGTGAATGAACTGGCATCGACACTACTGAAATCTCTATTTCTGAAACCCTAGGTTTGGTTTGTTCCAAATTGAAGAGAGTATTTCAAGCTCCGATCATTTCACATTCGGTAAGAGAATTTGTAATGTGTTTACTTGTCCGTTGTTATCAGTTTGTTTCTTTCTTTGTCTGTATCCCTTTATCTCTATTAAATGAGATGAATGAATGAATTGGAAACAATTTTGCTGCCTTGTAAGTAAAACCCACTTATTGTGTGAAAAGCATAACCCATTCACATTCACATTCCTTGCTCCTGATCACTGTCCAATCTTCCAAATTTCCAATTCACTTTTTTGCATTTCCAACCTCTATCAAATAGAATTTAAGCAAAGTTGATTTAATGAAATAGAATTTGATGTGACTATTTTTTGCATTTTTTCTTATCTATATAAGTTATTTGATGAAAATGATTATTCATTTTAACTAGGTTGGGTATGTAATCCATTGAGAATTACATACGAAATAATCTGTATGTAATTTATATGCAGATTTTAATACCTACGAAAAATTCTGTATGTAAAGTTACAAACGAAAATTTTTTCATATGTAAATTTACTAGCGCCTAGTTTACATACGAATTTGTTTTCGTATATAACCTGTAGATAATATCTAATTACATATGGATTTTATGCATTACATAAAGATTTTGTCCATAGAAAAAATCAGTTTTTTTTTTGTAGTGTGTGCGTGTGAGGAAATGCGTGTGCTTGTGCATATGTGTACGCGTGCACGGGTGTGTGGGGGTGTGCGTGTGCTTGTGCGTGTGCTTGTGCTTGCATGCATAGGTGTGTGAGTGAGTGTGCCTGGGGGTGTGTGTGGGTGTGTGTGTTTTTTTATGATATAAAAAAAGTTTTCAAACCATTTTTGTGGCACTTTAATCTATTCTTCTTCCTTCCACACAACAATTCTTTTGTTCTTCCTATTGTGAGAAAACAAAACACATTCATTGAGGCCATGGAGGCCATCTTCCTCCATCACCAAACTTAGTGTGGAGGCTAACCAGATCGAGCCGAGCCCACTTCGAAAAATGTTTGTTGTGGAGTCCATAGCTGCAGGCATATAGTTCAAGTGGGATCTTTAGCTCTCTCTACTCAATCTATATGTTCAATTCTTGGGAGTTTCACATGCCGCAACCTCCTTCATCTGGTTCTGTGGCCCCATCTTTGGACTTGTGGTGCAACCCATTGTTTGCTACTACAACGACAAAAGCACTTCTCACTTTTGTCACATACACCCCTTTTTCTTGACGGTGGAATGGTTGTTGCCTTAGCTGTATTTCTTATCAGTTATGTAAACGAGGTATCTCTCTTTTGAAGAAATTCCTTCACCATGGAGGCATCATCTCTGACCAATCCCATTGACCTAAGAAAGTCTTTCATCACCACACTTAGTGTGAAGGCCAATAAAGCTAAGCTGAGCCCACTAAAGGTAAAGTATTTAAAGATTTAAAAGATTAGACAATGTTTCTCATTATGTTCTTTTCACTAATTCATTTATTTCCATCAACAAACAAATGATTTTATGAAAGGATGAAAAATTTGGCTTTTGTTACTAGGAATGTATAATATATACGTTCAATGTTTACCCATATTACTTTTAGTGTTCCATGTACTCTAACATTTATATACTCCAACACTTTAGGTGTGGGCCAAGGTAAAGCAAACAATATCATTTATTACGTTTTCTATGTAAAATAATTATTATATTTTTAGAAATTAACTATTTTTGAAATTAAAGTAGTCAAAAACCAATTATATTGTTGTTCATAGAAATTGTCAAATTATTATAGTCTTAAATCAATATATATATATATATATATATATATATATATATATATATATATATATATATATAAATAATTGACCTTTCTTCCTATTTCAAAATTTTCAAGTTTATCATTGGGTGTTCTCAATACTACAATTGTTGTGTCCATGAATGAATCCCTTCACATTACTGATATTTTTATATCATTTAATACATTGCCTCGTAATTATGTTAAGAATTGAATTCATAATTTTATTAGCTTACAAGATGGTGTTACATGGTGGATAAAACATATTACTAGTTAATTTGGTAAATTTTATATTAAAATATTATGTGATTACCATGGTGATTGAATTTTTGACTAATTTTTGTGTATAGATGACTTTTATATAATAGTAGCAACAATAAGTGGACAATGGGATAATTGGTTTGGTGGTGGAAACTTGTCGATGTTTGTGATGGGTGTGGTGGCAGTCGTCGTGAGTGTGGTGTTAACGGTTGTTCTGCTGCGAACTTCGAAACCAACACTGTAGGGAGTTTTCATTAGTATTTGAAGTTATACATGTTTAGCTTTCATATATGTGGATTGAGATATTCTATTTCAATCTATTTCAATATATTACATGTTATTGTTTAAGTGTTGTTTTACCAAAAAAAGAAAAACTCGTTATGTTTAGTGTTGAGTTTTGGGTAGCTTGTTGCCTTAATATAAAAAGTAGTCAAATATATATCACATGGTCTAGGTGTAATGTTTGGTGAAGATTCTCGATCTTTTATAGTGGAACAAGTGTTTTACGTTTAACCCTGCAATGTGACATTTAACTAAAAATAAAACAATGTAAAATAGTATCCTAAATTTGAACCCTTATAGTCACATGGATGTCCGAGAAATAATAAAATTATTGTATTTTAGTTATGACATTTTCAATATACGACAAAACTGTTATATATACTAGCGAAGACACAGGTACTATCGCATGCACATGCATGCATTCACACATACATCCACCCACACACCCCGACACCTATACTATCAATTTTCAAATATTAAAAACTTATATTATAATACATATATTTAAACAAAGTGAACATAGGTGTGATGACACCTATATTTTTGCTAGTGTGCTATAGTATGTTTAGTCAAACATAATATGATGGAAATATAACTATTTCGAATATTATTGAAATCATGAAATATCTATGATAAATTAATTAAAGTAAGTAGAAAAAAGTTGATTTAATTATCATTTTTTAAGAGAGAAGAAATAATATTTAAAGTCAGGAGATAATATAATAATTTGTGTGTCTATACATATTTTCGACAAACAACAAATATTTGGCAAAAAAAAAACATCAAATAAAAAATCACATGTGTTCAAATATAATGAAAATTAATAGTAAAAATATCATATTCAAGTGGGAAGAGAATGAATATGAATTTCATATTAAATAAACTAATATCATGAGAATGTAAACAATAAAATAAAGTCAAAACAAAGACAATATCCACTACAGATCGAAGTGCTAACAAACATGATGAAAACATGTGAACATAATCATACAACTTATTATAATACAAAAATCAATATGTCTCTTTTGTGATTAAGTAGAAATAATATATTTTTAAATAATATGATTTAAATATTTACACTATTATAAAACATATTAAACCTAAATCTTCCTTATTATCATAATATATATATATATATATATATATATATATATATATATATATAT
>Ga0209589_1010626_pt1 | contig 13341 bp, 4 predicted proteins | sample CowpeawhiteBW_FD_187525 | JGI IMG/M metagenome (GOLD analysis project Ga0209589, IMG submission 187525) | Root nodule microbial communities of legume samples collected from California USA - Cow pea white BW (SPAdes) (version 2) | ecosystem: Host-associated > Plants > Roots > Nodule | place: USA...
TGGTTGTTTGGGTGCACAAAATAAATGTCAATGGTCCGCATATTGTTCCTATGTTCGTAGCCGTAAGATTTGGCAATTGAGGAAACTACTTGATGTTCATTCTTGTAGCAGGGAGTTCAAGATTAATCTTCAATGACTTCTCCAAATCATTAATCTGCCTCATTTGTGTCATGATGATGACATCCTTTTCATCAACACCACTATTTGAAAAAGTTGCAGCCCACATTATTGGAACCACCACTCTGTAAATCAATAAACCAAAAATTAAAACCAATTTATTATTAACACAAAAATAAAAGTAGATTGTACCCAAAATTTTCTACCAATATTCTTTGGAGTTCTTGTCATCCTCAAAGCAGTCATCTCTCCGCAACTACAAATCGGGGTTAATTCGTTTCTCGTTGAATCACCAATAGTGCATGAAGTGATACAACACGGTTGCCTCCAACGATTACACCAGAGGTAAAGGAAGAAGATTGAGACCGTAACATACCTATATAATGGGATTGCAGGAAGAAGAAGATTGCAGCAATACCAATTGGGAATGGAGGAACAAGATTGTCAAAACTCACCAACTGCCCAAACATTCCCTACCAAAACCCTAGCTCACTTATTTATCCCCAAATATCTAATTAAGCCACTTGTACAGTACACGTAATACACCTTAATACAAATCGTGCCACATGTACAATGCTCCGTTAATGATTTAAACGGCGTTACAGAAAAGGACCAAATAAAACACGAATTGCGAAAATGAGGACCATTCTAAACATTCGGTAAAAATGAGGACCATTTTAAACATTCTGTGAAAATGAGGACCATTCGCAACAAACACTACGAAAATGAGGACCAAAAAGGTATTTAAGCCTTTAATTTTCTTTAAAAGACAGAAATATTCATAAATATTGTACAGTTGCTATCATATTTTATTTAAGGTTGATCGATAAAAATTAAAAAATAATTAAATAACTATATTTTAATATTATTAAAAACTAAAATATAATTAAACATAAAAAAATTTAAATTAATAGAAAAACCAACAAAAAAATAGTATTAAACATCACAAAATATACAATAAATAAATTAATTAATTAAAGTATCAATTTGAAATTTAATTGAGTTTCCAAAATGCTTATTTTTATTGCTTAGATATTTTAAAGGATATTTTTATCTTTATAAAATTAATTATATGTATTTATATTATTTTAATTAATAGAATTAATTATTCCATCTTTCAATGTAAAAATAATAAAACCAATGTGTATTATTTCTTAACTAGTGCCTTAACTGGGTAGCATTCTCCTACAATAAAATAACATGTGTTGTAACTCCTTATCATCTTCTATGAATGAACAACTAATTAACCTATCCTCTAAGATTTTATCAAACATGCATGTTTCATTGTTCGCAGATAAACTTGATATGAATCATTGTGAATCCTTTGAGTATTGTCTACCCATAATTTACAAATGACATTTTGTATAATATCAATCAACACAAGGATAATATAAAGCTTGTTACAAAGAAATATTAGTATTTTCAAATAAATAACATGTTAATTAACTATTATTACCTATAGTACAACAAGTATCGTATCGACATGGATTTTGTAGAAAACACAAGGTCTAAACTAGTTTGATTTGAATGAAATTGCACTATAAGAAAAAAACTTCATTTACAACTAACTTTAGTGACCAAAAGTTGTTAGTCATTATAGTGATCAATTTAGATATCAATTTACAAAATAAAAAGTTATTGGTTACTAAAATGGTTACCATTATGAATAAAAAATTATAATTGGTCTCTAAATTGGTTTCTAAAATTTAACTACTAAGGTTTTAGCTATCAAAAGAAATTGGTCACTAAATATTAGCTACCAAGGTTGTTGCTACCAAAAGAAGTTGGTTTCTAAATTAGTCTCTAAGTGACCAATTTAGCGACCAATTATAATTTTTTATTTATAATAATGACTATTTTAAAAATCAATAATTTGTTATTTTGTAATTTAGTATCTAAATTGATCACTATAGTGACTAACAACTTTTGGTCATTAAAATTGGTTGTTAATGAGACATTTTCTTGTAATGTAGTGTTTGGTTTGCATAGAAAATATGAGGACAAATTTAATATGAAAAATAATGTTTATCTAGAGCAATAAAATTGGAATAAAATTATATTTGAATAAGGGTTGATTTTAAATTTAAAAAGACATGTTAAAGCTAGATTTCACTACTCTCTCTCTCTTGTATTGATTCAATCATCATTTATAAAGATACAATCATTCATGTTCTAGGAGTTCTCTTTAAATGTAACTCTAGGTCCATTCCTAACACCTAGAGCCTAGGATCATCAAACTTCAATATGATTCTTTTGTGACTGCTTGGATGAATCACTTGCACTAAGATCATGACTCTATAACAAGTTAGAGCATTAGATTTATTCCCAGCATCTAAAAGTAAGGGAAAATTAGTTGGATCACAACTTTGAACCAGTTCCCACTCAATCCTAAGCCAGTGAAATAAGATGAGTGATCATTTAATCTAAAACCAAGTATAAACTAATTCATAAACATGTAATGAAAGCATACTTCAATAAATATAAATATAATAGTATTGATACAGGAGAGTTCCAAGAGTTACATATTTGCTTGAACACTTAAAAGAGATTTTACTCCTCATAATGATGGAAACAATACAATATATGAAATATTCATACTCTCTTTTACCGTCAAATAATGTTCCTAAGCATAAGGGAAAGTGTTTACAAAAATTCTCTAAGAGTCTCTCAAAAGATAGGTGGGTTTCTTTGTGGCTCAATCCTCATGCTCTAGTGCTGCAGCTCCTGAGATCTTGAGATAACTTTCTAAAGAATGAGTCTTCAGGCTTAGTCTCAGGTTCAATGCTTGAGGTTTCCTTCTGGAATGAGTTTGCTTGTGTGGTTCAAGCCTCAACTCTACCACTCAATTGCACTAATGTCAGTTTTGTTCAGAATTGCTTAAAATTCATCCATTTTCTTTATTTTTTTTCTTTATTGATATTGGAAACTGTAAAACAAGTTAAATTGGAACGATTTATATATAAATTTATTAAAATAAAAACAAGATAAGTGTCAAATTCATCTCAATATTATCTTATATTTGGCACTTATCATCAACTCCTCTGCAATACGAATCGTGTGAAGACTCGTGTTAGTTCATGAATCGTATTTGAGTCGCATGTTACAACAACAAATTTCGTGAATCATGAATCGATTTGTTACATGGGTCGTCTTGGATATCTAAACTGGGTCGGATCGACCCCCCCAATATAATATGAGAACCCTAATTTCTCCCTAAAAATCCTAATTTTTTTTTTTTGCCGTTGAAGCTTGTTTTTGTTCATCCCTCAAAGTGTTTGTTTATTAGGTGATAAACCGAATTATATTTGTACATCATGTATCATGTAACCATGTTGCTAAATCTGAAAAAAAGAAAGTGATAACTTACAAGAATGAAAGGAGATAAGAGAAAGACAGATAAAGTAAGATTCTATTTGTAAAATTAAACACAGTTAATCAGGCGTTAACAATTTTTTCTGAAATTCATTCGAAATAAATTATTTTTGCTCTATAATATTAAAATAAATTATTTTTAAATCTTGGAGACTTAAAAATCGCGTTTTTATTTTCTAGGACTAACGTTTTTTACTATCTTCAAATATTTCTACATCTGTTTTTTTATCATCAATAAGAATGTCTTCTTTTAATCATAACTTTTATTTCTGTTTTAACTCTGTGCTTGCTATCACTTATTGTATGATAAATGGTTTATTAAGTATGATTGACTCATTAATGTATATATCTTAGTTTTGCATAATTTTATGCTATTTTAATTTCCATTTTAATCCTTGTTTTGTGCGTAAACTTGTTATTAAAATTGAACAATGAGATATTTATTAATTTAACATTATTATTATGGTATATTTCATTTGAATAATATTAATCAAATATAACCATGTTTTTATTTAAATACTACTTTATAAAATTTTCTTTTTATTACATCCAGTTGAATCATAATGAGACATTAGAATCATTTTTGAAACATTTTAAAAAATAAATTTTAAGTTTTTTTAATATCAAGAAATATCTTAAATTTCCTAAATTATATATTCTCAGTTAAAAACTAAGAACTAAACCTTTATAATGCATCAAATTAATATAAGAGTTTGCTTAAACATCTTTATGCAAAAAAGCGAAATCAGATTTATTATAAGTTAAAATTAATTTATACATTAATATATATATATATATATATATATATATATATATATATATATATATATATATATTAATTTACAAAATACTTGATTTTAAATTAGTCGATTAATATATTAATTAGGTAATTTTTAATAAATATATTGATTATTTTTATTAAAAATTAACACGCTAAACATTACTACAAACTATGAAATCTAAAAAACAATCATTTCCAACCTATAAAATATAAAATGAATAAAAAGTAAATACAGAAACGTAATGAAAACCAAATATTAAAACGATAACTGATTCTCTGTATTTGTGCTTGAAAAATGTTTCCTAATACAACCATTCATAGTAATAAACCAAAATCATATATATATAATCCTTTCAGAGTTTCATACACTCATAGGATAATTTTAAAAAAAATTGATTAAATATATATATATATATATATATATATATATATATATATATATTCTTCAACATCATATTTAACCTAGCTAATTAATTAAATATTTACTAATTAATTAATATTTTTTTTATTAATATAGTCTTTAATTATGTGATTTTTTTTAATTATCCTATGAGTTCATGAAACTCTAAAGGAATAATATATATTTAATTAATTATATATGTTTATTAAATTAATATATTTCGTGTTTTAATTTGTTGCTTTTATCTGTATATCTAAAGGTTCCAAAATACTTATTATACGTATAAAGTTAAACTCCCAAAGAACCTATATAATATTTGGAAAAGTATGTTCTACTTGTTACTTCTTTAACTAAAACTCATAATTAAGATTTTATTTTAAAAAATTAAGGCTGAAGATATTTACCTAGCGAAAGTACCAAATATAAAATCTAATTTTGCTTTTGTAAAAGTTACGGAATAATAACATAATATTAAATAAAAAGCTTATAATATTCATTGTTTCATAAAAAAAAAATTACGTGTAGACGTACATATACAACAGAAAAGTAGATGAAAATTAATGTATTCTTTCTATTCATTTTTTTTTTAATTAAAGGTGAATGTTGACGAAATAATATACAGAAATGGAACCTCAACGTAGATTCAAAAGATTTTAATTAAATAATTTCTTTACGTATACAATCAGATAACCAAAAAGAATATTCCATACAACGTAAATTCATAATCGAAGACTTTAATTAAATTTATTGAGAATTATCATACTTAAATGAAAATATACAAAAAGAATCACTACATCAAGCCAAATTTTCTCCTTCCTTAATTATAATTTCATGATGACTAGATGAATTTAGATTTTCTACTTAATTTTATTATACTTAATTTCATGATGACTAATACACCATATATTTTTTAATGCTCAGAAGATAAGATCAAAAATCAGTATAGAATTTCTGAACTCGTGACTAGATCTTATAAAAGGCCTCTAACAGTGTAACACTTACTCTTCACTTCGTCGCAGAGATTTTCATTTTCATTCACTTCTCTTCTCTGCACATTAACCATGGCAACAACGATGCAAAGTTATTCATCTCTCGTTCTTGTTCTGTTGTTTCTCTGCAACACTTCTCTCTCAAACGCTCTCAAGGGTTTCAGTGTGGAAATGATGCACCGTGATTCAGAAAAATCGCCATTCTATCTTCCCTCAGAAACTCACTCTCAACGAGTTGCAAAAGCCATTCAGCGTTCCATTGCTCGTGTCAATCATCTCACAAAACCTTCTGCTTCCCTTGACACGGTTGAATCCACCGTGATACCAAACTCCGGTGAATATCTCATGACCTATTCAGTCGGAACTCCACCGTTCAAAATCCTCGGTATAGTTGACACCGGTAGCAACATTGTCTGGTTGCAGTGTAAACCTTGCACAGACTGCTACGAACAAACCAGTCCTATATTTGATCCTAGAAAATCCAGAACATACAAAAACCTACCTTGTACTTCTAGCGCATGTCGTGCTGCGGGAGCTTCTTCCTCTTGCTCAGAGAAGTGTGAATATACTATTAACTACGGTGATGGATCGCATTCAACGGGAGATCTTAGTGTTGACACCATAACCCTAAGCTCCACCGAAGGTTCACCTGTCAAATTTCGTAACATTGCTATAGGGTGTGGACATGACAACACCGGAACCTTTCAAGCCAATGGTTCTGGCATAGTTGGTCTTTCTGGTGGAGCTACTTCTCTGATATCTCAGCTGGGTTCTACAATCGAGGGAAAGTTTTCGTACTGTTTGGCACCGTTTTTTTCAGGGTCTAAATCAACCAGCAAACTCAGTTTCGGTGATGCTGCTGTGCTTTCTGGGAAAGGCGTTGTCTCAACCCCTTTGATCAAACAAGAGGGTCAAATATTTTTCTTCCTAACGTTGGAATCATTCACCGTTGGAAGAAAAAAAGTAGCTGTTAGAGGTTCTTCTTCTGGACCTGCTTCAGAGGGAAACATCATAATCGACTCAGGAACAACGCTCACTCTTTTACCAAGTGATGTATACGAAGAATTGGAATCTGCAGTGGCTGATGCAGTGAATCTGGAACGTGCGAGTGATCCCAGTGGCTTTTTGAGCCTGTGTTATGAAAGTGATTCGAATTCTGAACAAGGAATACCAGTGATCACAGCACATTTCAGAGGTGCAGATGTGGATTTGAAAGCAGTGAACACTTTTATTGAGGTTGGTGATGGGGTAATATGTTTAGCTTTCCGTGCAAGTGAGGATCTTTCCATCTTTGGAAACGTGGCGCAGCAGAATTTCGTGGTTGGATACGATCTTCAGAAGCAAACTGTTTCTTTTAAACCTAAAGATTGTAGCAAGGGGTGATTCTTTTTGTTGTGTTTCTCAGTTTGATTGAATAATACAGAACAAAGTATGTTGTCACTGTTAATCATGTATAAATATTATATTAATCAATACCTGTGAATCACGAATTCTAGAATTTGATTCTGTACTGGTTTTTCTGTGTTGTTTATGATTTTTTTTTCTTCTATTATACTTTTATAATACACCTATTATCATTAATTTTTACATTTTAAAATATATTAAAAAATATTTAAAATATCAACACAATATATTTTTAATGCTTAAAACGAGTAAAAAATCTGGATTTGATATGCCAATTATTTGATTTATACGGTTATTCTAAAAACAATATCATGATATATCTATAGGGGGATTTCCTTTTTGTGGCCACATTTAAAAATACCAATTTTACCCTTTAAATATAATAATTTATTAAATTTTAAAAAATTGACTGGCACTTTTACAAGCTTTTTATAAAATTAGCTATATTTGTTTCTTCTCTTCTTCTTTATTTATTAATGGTTATTCTTTCATATGTTCTGATATATTTTACTTTATTTTTAATAAATATAATTTTAGTTTATATATTTACTTAATAACATTACAATATTATCACTTACTAATATAATATCACTCATATTTAAAAAATATATATACACAGGCGCTACCACGCCTGTGTTTACGCTGGTCTATGTTAAAAGTTATACAAAATTTTTAAAAAACATAATAAATATATAATTATTATTAATGGTCTAAATTAAAATTATATGTAATAAATATTATCTATATAAAAAATTATAAATTATTATAATCATAAATATATATTGTGACTTTATAAATTAAATAATTTAATAATAAACATATATTCTAAAATATTAAATACAGATATGTATAAAAATAAATATGTGACTTAAATTATTAAAGTCATATGTAATTGATATTGTAAAAATAAAGAGTTATAAATTGTTGTCATTATAAATATATTATTCTATAAATTAAATAATTCATTAATGAATTTTAAAATATTAAATATGATGATACATCGTCACCGGAAGTCAGGTTTTTTTCTCTTACAGAAATCTATTACTTGTTTTGAATATCTATATTTTCTGACAAAACTATGTTGCTTGCACAAAGTTTTAGGTCTGAAACTCCTAAGATAGTTGAATCAGACAATTAATATGTCTGTGAAATAATACATTAATTTATATAATATATATATATATATATATAATAATAATAATAATAATAAAAATTTAAGTGTAACGTCCAGTAAAAATAACAAACTTAGACATTATATAAAGAAAAAACCTTGTCGATTTTTTAACTTTAAAAATTTTGAGTTGGAGCTAAAGATTTATACAGATTTCAGTTTTTTCTCGTTAATATATATTGTCTTTCCCATAAATTCTATGGAAAGACTTGTCACTGAAATTAATATACAGATGAACTGTTATAATTTTTTGTTCTGTATCTGTCAATCGATTAGATTTTCTTCCTTTTCATTTACTTTTTGGTTTATTTTGATACACTTATTTGTTTATTTTGGTTTTCCATCAATTTCTTTAGAATGTTAGGTTAACATGGTAAAATACTTCTGATATGTTAGAACCTTATAAAGAAAAAGTTTTTTTTAATTAAAAATATATATTAAATCAAGACAATAAATATATTAGATTTTTTTTCAAATGTGGGTAAGTTTTCCCACAAAATTATGAGATAGGGTGCGAAAAATTTATAAATCTAGGTTAAGTTGTTAGGATGGAGAATGAAATAGAAGTCGTGATGTATATTAATGAATTTTTTTAAAATTTTAAAAAAGACAAAATCTTTATAGTACATGACAATTTTTGTGTAGGATAATAAAACTTCAAATTGTTAAATTTTTGTTAAACTAATTTTTGTATATATTTTAGTTAATTTATAGTTCACACACACTCAATTTTATTTCATTTCTGATCCAAACATGTGATGTAGAATATTGGGAAGACCTCTAACAACTTGTATCTGCAATGAAATATATCAACTCAATCCTAAGAGACTAAACAAATGTTCATATTATAGAAATAAAAGATATCACAGGGACAATTATGTTCATATTATAGAAATAAAAGATATCACAGGAACGATTATCTCTATCGTCAGTATTTTTTTCTATTTCTAGTTTTTCAAGATGTTATATTATGTTCATTGTAACGCCCCATTTAATTTAATACGTAAAATTAAAGGAAACGTCACACAGAGATAATCAACAATGCAATCCTGGGGTACATAATACCACCCCTACAACTAGGCACACCATGATGCCAACCAAAAACAGAATAACGGTTCGACCAAAAGTTTACAAAAACCAAGAACAGCGAAATACAGGGGCCATAGCCCTAAAAAAAAGTACAATGACAACTATAGTCCAATCCACGCGGACTAAGCAGCAGAATCTCCATCTCCTTGCTGACCACGAGAACCTCGCCCATCTGCTCCCATCAATCGAATTGATGATCATCGCAAGAAGAAGTACCACATACAAGACAACCATGCAACAAACCGGGTAAGTTAGAGCCAATACATTTTCATCATACAGTCAAACATAGTATCATCATCCTATATCCATATAACAACCAAGCATGTCATGACTTTTCATTCAATACACTACGACTTGACTCGACTCATCCGGATACGTATAACTTAGTCGGATTCAGCGGATGCTTGCACTTGTGGTGGATACCCCTGCTCGACTCTGAGCTGCTCATCTCCGAGCTATGTGTTACAAGTGTTACAATGAATCAAATCTCCCTCACCACAAGGTTATCCCTTAATGAATTTCAGGCCTCCTGCTACTCTCACCACAAGAGTCAGTCTGCTCTAAGTGAGACTAACTGGCCCCTTAGAGTGTCAGGATGCAGTCCTTACCTTGAATCCTTACCTAGTTATACAGATGGGGCACCACCATGGGCACCCACTAACAGGGGCCATGGAATTACGTCCCGACCACTGAAGCGCAACCCTGAAAGTCTCGCCTAGAGACCCCAAGGAATTTACACGCTGACACGGACCAACATTCATAACTCAGCAATAAGAGAACATTAAATCATATTTACATTTCTATAGCAACCCTTGAGATTAATTCCTCATACGTATCATATTTCGAATCCATACCTCGGATCATCACCACTCCATGAATCTAGGGCCTCATCTCATATCAATAACGTGTTCCCTTTAGTTCCAAACCACTCATTCATTTCACATGCTAAGATCATACCCATCCCGTCATACGCAAATTCGTAATTCATGCCAAGCATACATAATACTCCCTTATATACATGTTTCTCATCATACAATTCACACCCAAGGCAATATCAATCCTCCAAAGACAAACAACCACCCAAACAGCGTACAGCCTCGCCCAACCCCTCGCTCAGGCTGAAGGGTTTCGCTCAGGCGAGACGTGCTCGCTCAAGCGAGCCCCCCCTTCGCCTAGGCGAGGGTTCGATGGAGCACTCAGGGAACATCACGGGATCTCGCTTAGGCGAGACCCCTCTCGCCTGGGCGAGGTGTTCCCTCGCTCAAAGTTCGAGCAGGTCGCCTGGGCGACCTTTCGTGCAATAGTCCTAGGCGAGCTCCCTGTTTCATCTCGCCTAGGCGAGATTGACTCGCTTGGGCGAGATTAACAGGTCTCGCCACTGTTCTTCACTGCAACAGCCATGTAAATCGAACCAACCAAGCATACAAAGCAGTTAATCACACCAAAACGAAGGATTTATCCATGCAATCAGTAATTCACTCAGGAACAGCCAAGACAACACCAAAAGACTGAAACCCTAACTTCCCGTACCTGGAAAGAGGGTCAACAGAAGCCTTGACGGCACGACGACGGATACTACAGCTCTACGAGTGAACTAACGAGCTGAAAACAGAAGGTAGGAACAAGGGCGCATTATTACTAAACGTTAACCGTGGAAAGAGTGGAGGGAAAACGATGGAAGCCATAAGATTTGGAAAAAGGACACTTACGTGGAGCCGGAACTAGGTTTGAGCTTGAACGAGGTGGACCTTAGGGCAAACCCTAGCAGAGCGTTCAGTGAGGTAGTGAGGGATGACGGCTGGTTTCTGAAAGAGTGAAAGTGAGGTGAGATTACGGCAACATAGCAAGATCTTATATGCTGGGCCAACCCTTAGGCCCACTTACAAGGGCAACCCACCAACTCTGGGGCAGAAAATAAAAGGGGGCCTTACATTCTCCCCAACAAGAAAAATTTTTGACCTCGAAAATAAAGACTCACCAGGTAAATAGATGTGGATGTGATTTTCTCATGTCTCCTCTAACTCCCAAGTCGAGTCACCCGTCCTCCAATCCTAGATGACTTTGACAAGACTGACGGTCTTTCCACGACGTTCCTCAACCTTGCTATCCTCAAGAGCGATAGGTGGTACTTCCACTGTGAGATCTTCCCTGATGTATATCCTCAGCCTCCAACACGTGGGTCGGATCAAATACATACTTCCTCAGCTGTGACACATGAAACACCGGATGGAGGTTTGCCAACTGCGGGGGTAAAGCTATCTCATAAGCTACTGGCCCAATCCTCCTCGTGATCTGATACGGGCCAAGGAACTTGGGTGAAAGCTTCTTTGAGCGGAGAGCCCTTCCCACGCCCGTGGTTCGGGTCACCCTCAAGAATACATGATCTCCTGCTGCAAACTCCAAAGGTCTCCTCCTACGATCAGCATAGGCCTTCTGCCTACTCTGAGAAGCCAGCATCCTATCTCTCACCATCCTCACCTTCTCGGTGGTCTGCTCTAACAACTCTGGTCCAACTAATACTGTCTCCCCATCCTGATACCAACAGAGAGGAGTCCTACACCTCCTGCCATAAAGAGCCTCGTATGGCGCCATGCCAATGCTCGCATGAAAACTGTTGTTGTAGGTGAACTCAATCAAAGGCAATACTTCATCCCAAGCTCCCAGGTGGTCCAATATGCATGTCCTCAACAAGTCTTCTAATGACTGGATCGTCCTCTCAGACTGACCATCGGTCTGAGGGTGATAAGCTGAACTCATGGTGAGCTTGCTACCCATAGCACCCTGTAGCGTCTGCCAAAACTGGGATGTAAACCATGGGTCTCTGTCGGAAACTATGCTCGAGGGCACCCCATGAAGTCTTACTATCTCTCTAATGTACAACTGGGCCAACTTGGCCATGGACATCCTCAAGTTCATCGCCAAAAAGTGTGCGCTCTTGGTCAACCGATCCACTATCACCTAGATGGCGTCATGTCCTCTAAAAGTCCGTGGAAGATGAGTCACGAAGTCCATGGAGATGCTGTCCCATTTCCACACCGGTACCTCCAACGATTGTAGAATGCCACCGGGTCTCTGATGCTCCACCTTCGCCTTCTGACACGTCAGACAGGCGGATACAAACTAAGCCACATCCTTCTTCATCCCCTGCCACCAGAAAGTCTCCTTGAGGTCTTGGTACATCTTAGTCATGCCAGGATGCAAGCTAAGACGACTCTTGTGCCCTTCCTCAAGAATCAACTTTCTCACCTCTGCGTCATCAGGTACGCATACCCTGTCCTGAAACCGCAGTATACCATCTTCACCCAAAACAAAATCTCTAGCCTCATCTGATCCAATCTGTTCTCTAACTTTGTTCAGACTGGAATCCAATAACTGCCTCTCTCTGATTGAGCCCAAGAAGTCACTAGATATAGTAAGAGTACTACACCTAATGGACTCGGACCCCAACTCCACCTGTATCCTCATGTCTCTGAACTTCTCTAGTAGCTCTACCTCTTTTATCATGAGATGTGCCGTATGTACCGTCTTTCTACTTAGAGCATCTGCCACCACATTTGCCTTCCCCGGATGATATAGAATTTCGAAGTCATAGTCCTTCAGGAATTCCATCCACCTCCTCTGCCTCATGTTCAACTCCTTCTGATCAAACAAGTACTTTAAACTTTTGTGGTCGTTGAACACCCAAAATTGAGCACCATACAGATAGCGCCTCCAGATCTTCAAGGCAAAAACTATAGCCGCCAATTCCAAGTCATGAGTGGGATAATTACGCTCATGTATCTTAAGCTGCCTCGAAGCATATGCCACCGCCTTCTTTTCTTGCATCAAAACACAACCAAGTCCAAGATGAGACGCGTCGCAGTAGACTTCAAACGGTTTCCCCACATCCGGAATTACCAATATAGGAGCACTCGTCAATCTCCTCTTTAACTCTTGAAAGCTCTCCTCACACTTGTCCGTCCAAGTGAAGGGTTGGTCTTTCCGGGTAAGCAAAGTCAGAGGCGCCACTATCTTGGAG
>Ga0209589_1010627_pt1 | contig 13339 bp, 7 predicted proteins | sample CowpeawhiteBW_FD_187525 | JGI IMG/M metagenome (GOLD analysis project Ga0209589, IMG submission 187525) | Root nodule microbial communities of legume samples collected from California USA - Cow pea white BW (SPAdes) (version 2) | ecosystem: Host-associated > Plants > Roots > Nodule | place: USA...
TATGGGAAGGACGAGAACGAGTTCTTAGACCGAGAAGAGCTGGAGTTTGGATACTAAACAATCAAGACATACTTGATCCCCGTGTCATAAATTTAATGCATCAAGCTGGATTCGGACACGCCGTGTACATCTCAGACATGGATGTCAACCACTTCCTCATCAGTTCTTTATTAGAAAGATGGAGATCAGAAACTCATACATTTCACTTCCCCCATGGAGAAACCACCGTGACACTAGAAGATTTAGCCGTCCTCCTTGGCCTACCGATAGACGGAGATGTGGTAACTGGTCCCACTACGGTTGACGACATATTCGCCACCTTCCATGAACATCTAGGTGTCATTCCACCACCGACGTTGATAAGGGGGAACTCAATTCGAGTATCTTGGTTAAACACTACTTTCCAACAGCTTCCACCCAATGCAAACAATGAGGTTATTGCTCAATATGTGAGAGCGTACATTCTCACATTGATTGGAAGCATTTTAATGCCAGACACGTCTGCAGCTAGGGTACATATCATGTATCTACTTAGGCTAGCTGACTTGGATGTCTTCAGAAATTAAAGTTGGGGCTCTGCAGTCTTGGCTTGTCTATATCATTGCCTAGATCATGGTATTCACCTACGCCAAAAAAATATTGGTGGATGCATGATTTTGTTACAATGTTGGGCTTGGGAAAGGATTACTTCTATAGCCCCACCACTTCAACCTTTAAGTGATCAGGAGGTGGCTGATGGGGATGGTTACCCTGTCTGTAGAAGGTAGAAAGCTAACTTTTAAATTATTTTTTTTCTTGTCATTTAACTAACTTTAAATTGCAACATTTTTGTTTAGGTGGATGAACGTAACGCATCGGATAAATCTAGCTTCAATTTCAGTTACTGATTTTCGGTTGAGATTTGATCAAATACGTACAAGACAGGTAATACTTAAGGTAATTGCAAGTTATTTGTTTTTAAAAGTTTAGAACTAATGTCTACAATTTGGTTTCAGTTCTTGTGGAGGCCTTACATTCAACCCGAAGTTAGTCGATTGATTGTGATTGACATCCATCCAGTCTCCAGAGCAACAGTACCAATAATTTGCTTTGCGACAGTAGAAATCCATCAGGCGGATAGGGTGATGCGTCAATTTGGTTTAAGACAAAACATTCCGCCTAAGCCCGTTAACCTGGATCAAGTTCACAGGGATGACTTGAGGGGGAGAAACGACAAGATTGGGTGGCGCATCATCACCAATGGATTGCAATTTGGAATGATCAACAAAATCGGATCATTCAAGGTACATTGTTCAGCGGAAACGGTCATTTGCGTGATGAAACACCGTATATGCAGTGGTACATCAACCACACTATCCGCTATATATCTCTATCAGAATCTTCCGACGATGAGGTTATTTATAATACATTTGTAGTAAATTTGTTTATCATACATACTTAATCATGTCAATAACCATGTTATTTATTTTACAGTACGACATATCACAAGAACCTTCTCAGCCTACTTCACAACCCTACACTGCCCATGTTGGGTCTTCTCCAGATTTCATGCATCATCACCAACCCTTTTTCGGACAGTTTCCTATGGGTCAAGGTCAAATGTTTGGACATTCACATCCTCAATTTGGCAACCCATCAAACACCTCATTCCAACACATCCCTTCCTCATACGATTTCTTCCCGCATCAGTCAAATTATGGTGCTGGTCCATCATATATGTTTGGAACCACAACCATGACACCATCATCTGCCTATTATCCAGGATCTTCATCATCAATGTCATTCTATCCTCCGCCAATGCCTTCCCAATCACCACAAATTCCTCAAAATATCCAAAGTCAACAAGATGAAGATGACGATGACGATGACGATGACGATGATGAACCACAACAACAACCACTAACACGTCCCAACAGACCCAGAAGAAGACCAACATGTGGAACCGGAGGACATAGATGGCTGTTTCATTATTTTCAAATTACTAAATTATTGTATTCTAATTTTTAATCATTTAAAAAATATATTAAAGTTTATTTTTATTTTTATTTCAATTTATTATCATTTACTGTTAAAAAAAAAACCTAAAATGAAGTCGTCATCTGCAAAGACGACTTCACTAACACCAAACCAAAAACCGGCCTTCAGCCGGACGACTTCATTTAAAAAAAAAAAGTGGAAACCGGCATTTAGGAGGACGACTTCACCTTTAAAGTCGTCCTCCCCCTGACGACACGACCCAATTTTACAATTAAAAATTCAAACGACCCTTTTTTACAAATTCGTGATCAAACTTACCCTTTTTACAAAATTCCCTTATAAATATAAATAGACACATTCAATAGATTATCCAATTTCATGGAACAAACTGCACCTATTAGGGCAGAACAAGTCGCCTAGAATCTACGTACTGTCGTTGATTTCAACGTCTGAACGCATCAGTTTCAAAAAGGAATGGACAAACTAGTGTCAAATATAATTTATATTCCTTTATCTACCATTCAATAAATTTAAAAGATAAAATATATAAAATAATGGTAATTAATGATCAAATATGAAATTAAACCTAATTAAGACCTATGTTACCAGAATTACTAATTTCAAATCCATATATTTTATCATAGAACATCACCACTATATCTATCTCTGCTTGGTTTTTCATTTTAAGCTGTATGTCAAGGTGTTTTATGTCAAATTAGTATATTGGAAAAGATGAAACAAAACAGTCTGGGTGGTGTAGTTGGTTATCACGCTAGTCTCACACACTAGAGGTCCTCAGTTCGAACCTGGGCTCAGACAAACCTTTTAATGTGAAGTATTTGTGTAAATACTGAACTCTAAATCTTTTGTGATGTTTCTTCTTAACTGCAAGGTCAAGTGCCTGTGATTTTTTCACCTTAAAAGAGTATTTATAGGCCTCATCTTGTTAATCCTTACTCTCATTTCAAGAATTGAGAAATGACCTTAAAAGAGTATTACAGAAGGAATAGATACAGATCAAGAACGATGGACAAATCTCCAAATTTATGAAAAGAACCCAACCTTAGGGTGGTAATCTAGTTGTGATTAAACGATTTGTTGCTGTGTACAGGCGTTACAGAATGGTTCCTCACCTTTTGTTATCCTTGAGAACAAAAAACGTTCTTACTTGAAGTAGTTTTGCATCAACAACAATATAGATAGCCTCTAATAGCTCCAATATTTTCCCCTTTCTTGCATGTAGCATTGAGGAAGAAAGAAATAAAAGAACGAATTAAATCAAATATATGATTTACAAAGAATATTATCTCCTAAGTGAAAAAGTTCACCGAAGTTGGAGTTGGTACTTATGAGCTTGAATTCCTTTAAAGTCCAACTATATCTTCTTTTAATTTAGGATGGCTTTTCTTATATTTCTTTGCATAAACAATTAGAAAGAATATTTAAAACTTACTTTTTTTTCTCTCAAATCCATTAGTGTAAAGGGAAGAACCATCATTTCCATGGGTGGTCGATCTCTACTGTATTGAGATTGAACATAACATTTCATAATTCTTTGTCTTCCTTTTGATATATATAAACATTTCATACTTTTATCCAGTATTAATGGTTTTATCCTATAATTATACTCGAACAAAAATTAATAAAATAAGTAATATCTCAAATAATCATATAATTTTACATTATATTTTCACAATTGATCATACTCATATTTATCGTACAATAAACACATCTTCCAGAAGACTCAGTGTATTAATTAGAATCTTAGATCATGCACCTGCTATATCCATCTTCACCTTTCAAGGATTCTTGTCATCCCATGGTCACATCTCATACCATAGAGTATAATAGGGTGAATCACTCATATGAAGATTTAATCATGAATGTCAAATTTACTAATAAGGACCACCTTCAACTATATCTTCCTCTATGTGAATCCAATACTTAGTAGAATCAAGATAGTCTCACTCTAATTCTCACATCAATACACTTCACGCCAACAAATCAACAATAGAGTTTCTACCTTTAGAACTACTACATTCTGATCTCAAATCATACATTTCAACCAAAGAAGAATGTCTAACAAAAAATAGTACATATATCATATTCTCGTATAATCTTAAATTATCACACCATATTATACATATGTTGCACTAGAAGCTTAAGCTTCCTATTTGAGTTATTCCGCATTTAATAAACTTCATAAGGTTATAATATATATCAATTTCTTAACTTGTGTCAAATCTATTCAATCAAATGTCTCGTTGAGAAGTTTCAATTGACAGAAAAATCCAATTCTACAAAGACAGACACCAACTGAAACAAAGTTATACCATAGCTCAAGGGAATGAAAAATCTACTCCTTTAGGTTTCAAATGGTGTTTTCCTTTTCTCTTCACAATTTATAACCAAAACCAACTTGTAAAATACACCACTTGAAACCAATGAAGTCCAATTTATCAATCTTTGAGATCCAAATACCAACAATTCATGCTTTCACATATACATCTCAAATAACACAAACAATTATGCTAAAACACAATATACAGTTTGTTAAACCAGTCCATTCAAGTCACACATCACATTCAACTCACCCATGTCACAATTTCATCACATTTCCATACGAAGGCACAATCAATTTTAAATAACTAACTTTTCTTACCTGACTTATGTGTACAAAACACAATCTCCTTTGTCTTTAAGCACTTCTACCTGCAGAGAAGGCAATATATGCACGAAGAAGACTCGATCAATGATCTGATCATATCCTACAAATCTTGATTGAACAGAGATTCAACTGAAATTTTGGGATCACACATGCAACCATTGACCTGACACACACATTACAAAAGACTCTAAAAAGAGTAAAAAAGATTAACTTGAGTCTACCATATGCTCAAATCTTCAAAGATAGAGTTAAAGATCTAGAGAGGAGATAGATAAGAAGTTTAGAAATAAAGTTCAAAAAGATAATAGTTTTTATAAAATGAACTTTCATGAAAACTTATTTATAACCTTAAGTTTTTATCATTAAAAGTATTATCTTTTGAAAACCACTTAGTCTTACACCTTCTCTAAGTTCTCACAAAAATACTACTAATTCCATCTCAATAGATAAAGAAATAGAAACAAAATAATTTATTAGTTCAAATAGGATTATGTATAAAATAATAATAATAATAATAATAATAATAATGTACTAATAAATAGAACAAATTTGAACAATAAAAAATAAAATAACTAATTATAATATACATATATAATATTTAATTTCTAATAACTTTTAAGAGAACTTTAGGAAGAAACTCTCCGACTTTTGTAAGCCTTTTGCGAAATTTTAGAAAAAATGCATTCCAAAAATTCAACTTAACCTTGTAACACTATTTTTTCCAAAAGTTTCAACAGTGTCCTATGTAAGTTTAACTTGACAATATATGCTCCTTTCAGTCTTTCTTCTATCATGGTTTGTGCTTCCTTTTGCACATATGATCAACTGCGAAGAAATTAATCACATTCTTGGTTGAATTGACTTTCCCATAGAAAAACATGAGCAAACATTACAAAGTCTTTTGAAAAATCACTTTTACTTTTTGGTCAGTTTTAGGTTTTGGATAGTTCAATTTTATATTACAAAATTAATTTTTCAAATTTAAACTAGATGCTGGTGAGAATCGTAACTAAGGGCAATTTTGTAAGAAAATTTGTCAAAATTGTAGAAATAATAGTCAATAACTAACTTTAACAGGCGTAAATGAAGACTTTATGAATCATCAAATTATTGAAACAATGTGCACCAAGAGCTGAGCATACGTGTTTCACTAAACTACTTGTGTTTTCATAACTCATCAATAGATATGCTAAATTTTATGCTCACTTTCTCACAATTAATTGAGTTTGGGTTGTAAAGCTAAATAAAAACGACGCTAAAAACTAAGAAAGTTTGCAACAAAATCAGTACCAGGTAAAGTTCTTTGGCTAGAATGAAAAGTAAAACATTTAATGTGGGCCGACAAAGTAGAGGTAAATTAAGATTTAGAATTAAATTTGCTGGAAGAGTTAAAATGTACTTGGAATTAAAGACAAAAGTTTTGTTAAAAGTAGCTTCTTTGATTTTGTTCTTAGGTCACGACAGCAGTTGATGCTCACGTCATCCACGTTCCTTAATCATTCAGTTGCTCTTGTAAATAGGCACGTGTTGTGACACCTGCCCATGCAAAAAATCATTTCCTCTACAATGTCGCAACATGTCCGAGGAAGTTGTCACTCTGCATGTAAAAGTTGTGTTTACACTGTGCCCGGTTCCTCCACGTGTCATATAATTTTAAAATATAATATTGATATATTTTTAATTAACAAAGACAACTAATAATTAAATCTAAGGTAGTTAAATTTTGTTCGAATGAATGCCTATTTCTTTCTTTAGCTGTGTAAAGATCATTATTTAATGGAAATATCATACAGTCAAACAAAACACAGTATAGAAAATACAGATAACGAGACAAGACTTTTTAAGTATATTGGAACAACATAAAGTACTTCAGATGCTAATTTTCCTTAAAAGTTTCCACGTCCACTAAAGCATCTTTCAAGTAGTAGGGGTTTAAAACTACATAGGATTACTTAGAATATGTTCTTAGGAACTCTTTTCTTAGGAACTTTTCGAGATAGAACCTCTTGCTTCGATATACCATAATAGACAGGTTTTTTGCTTAAATATGTAATGAAATTCAGGCCAGATGGAGATCCTCCAACTCTACATGTCAGATCTTTAGCCAGCTGCTTATATCCAGTGCTCACTAACTCCGCCTCTGCAATTGAAGTCAAAAGGCATATTTAAAGGTAGCAGATGGAGTATTTTTACAAAACCTACCCCAAAACTACCAGAAATCATAGACATGTATCATATATATCATTAGCATTTGATTATTTGATCATAATTTAGACTAAAGGAGCATATAGGTCCTACCTATGTGCCAATCATTAAACACATGAATCTCCTCCATGCAGACAAAACATAATTGTTTTTGTTCAGAGGACATACCAAATATATAAATAGACACGTCCAATTGATTATCCAATTTCATGATCAAAAATATAATATATATTTATATAAGTATGTAGATATAATCAATCATGAAATTGAATATAATTTTACACTTACGATTTTGCATTTTACGGGATGCCTCGCAATTTCTAAAGTCTTCTTCTTGCATAACCTTCAAAATTAAACAACAATGTCAGAATTTCATAATGTTTTAAGTGAAAAAAAAAAAATAGTACTCTACACATAAGATAAAGGCAAAGAAATACATCAAAGTTTTTCTGATCAATCTAAACTATTAAGAGAATGACTCAATTGTTGATGTTCTTAACTTTCACTACTTTTCATAAAATTACTTTCTTGATTAGGGTCGATCTTATTAAGCATGCTTTTTTCTAATTATAAAATGGAGAAAAATTTTATAAAAGGTTTTATACTTCAGAAATCATCTATTAACAGATATTTCTTCATTACAAATACCATTTGAAAATCTAAATTAAGCAAATTAAGAGTGTGTGGGAATATATAAATCAAGCTACTTGAAATTTGTTTGATTTTTTAGGTGTTTAATGTTGGACTTGAGACTTTGCATAAACTTAATCACAAATTATGCCCTTTTTTGCATAGTAAGCTCTCTTTGAAGGAAACAATTTTACAATTAAACACAAAAAATGAATGAAGGGACCTTATGATGCATTTGCAAATCTCTCCTCAACTCTTCTATGGATTGATACTATGTTAACCCAAACAAAGATGCGCGTGCAAAAATTATACAAGACAATGTTAACTAATTAATCTTAAGTTATATTCAAAACAACCAAGAAGATCACCAAATATAAAAAGATGGTGATTTGTAAGGTGCAAGAACAGGTAAGAGGTAACAATAATGAAAAGATCTTGGATCACAGCCATACTTCAATCACTCTGAAATGAACAGCTTTAGCATTAAAAGAGTTTAGAAACGCAAGTTATTTAATTATTAATTCTGGATACAAGATACTGAAGACACCTAGTTGCTTGTTCAGAACTTTAGAACTGCATGCAACTATTCTCGATCGGAACATCTCTAACTAATTAATCTGTCCAACTAAAGAAATGATATCCTATAACTTGGATCCAGCACTGATTACAATTTTACCCTACTTCCACAGCCTTATGAATGACATGCAAAACTTCATTCTTTTTCATCCTGAAAAATGTTGGATTAAAATTATTTTCTTAAAATAAAATATTCAGCCCCCAAAAAACATCAGAAACCCTACTAACTAAATATTTGAAAAGCAAACGCAAATCAATAAGAGGAGTAAACTTGAATATTGAAAAAGAAAACAGAAAAAGAGCAGAGATCTGGAATATTGAACCTGGAGCAAGTGAGGACGAAGGTCTCTAACAGCGGTACAAAGGCCTAAGAAAGCTTTGCGAGCAGCGGGGTGGAGTGGCCTAATCTCCGTCGCCGGGGAAAGAGGAGGAGCCGCCGTTGAATTCACTTCTTCCATTGAAACAAAGCTTTTTCTGCGGCTCAATGTCTCTTCTCTTCTCGAGTTTCTAAAAAGTGACCACGAAGATTTCACTGTTGGATTTTATAGAGAAAAAATAAAAAACATATACTTGATTTTGAGATTATATTTTTATGGTTAATTAAATTTGAAGGTGACACCTCGATTTATTTCATTCATCGCAAAAATCAAAGGACTTATTTAGATAAAAATTGAAAAGATAAATAAATATTTAATAGAACAATTATTTTAACAAATACTAGTTTAAAATGCCCAAAATTAGAAACTACTTAAAACGTAATTAAGTTTCTTTTTAATTACATATCTCACCCTCTATTTTCATTGTTGAGCAATTTTTCTTATTTCCATTTTAATATTTTATTATCATATTTACAATTTCCCACTATTTTACTATTCTTTAAATATGTAATGGCATCCTGACTTCTCAATGAAAATAAAATTAAAATATTTTTTTTTAAAACTTGTAGTTGCATCGTTATATATTTAATAAATGGGTTAAATTAAATGTGTGATATTTAAAATATATGACAAAATTAACCAATAAACTCATAAAATATAATAATTTAGTCATAAATGTAGTTGAGTCAAACAATACAAAATTGTAGGTAACTAATATAGTTGATCAGTTTTTACTGACTTATCTTTTTGTCTTCCATGTACCCAATATGTTGATAAAATTGATGCTAAAGAATATTTAGATAATATTCTTAAATAATGGCATCGATAACTTTGGAGGTAATTTAGTGTACGCAATGTTTTTAAATCAGTTGTCTTTGGTATATATAGTTTTTTTTTTTTTTAATTTTACTCAAAATGAAACTCATATTGCGTATCATTGATTAACTTTAGAGGTAATTTAGAGTCTATTGTATTTATAAGTCATTTGAGTTCATAATTATTTAATGTATCATTTTTATTAAATTTTATTACAAAACAATATTTGAAATATTTTGTTACCTATTGCTAATATATTTTTCATGTTTGCATATTCTTTTTCTTATTTTTTATATGTAATTACTCTTTCTTTTTCTACTTGTTTTTAGGACTTCTTTAAACATCGTTAAAAACACTCTAATCACTAAAATAAATTATCTTATCTTATTTTGTTTTTGTTCCACAAAACACTTGCAATTGTTTTGTTTGCTCCATATAAAACCTATTTTGGGAGGATGTTAATTGGATCAGGTAATGTGATGATCCAAATTGGCCCGATTTAACTCAATCAATTAAATTAGGTTGGGTTTCATTTATGATCAGGTTAAATTTGATCCAACCCAAATTAACCCACTCTTATAAAGATTTGGTGATGGATTTAGTGTCAGTTACTCAAAACCCTACTCAGTTACCTTCACGTGCAGCACAACACCTAGGTCAAAGATTCTTCTGGGGTGCAGAGAATCTGATTCTTAGTGCTTTATTGGGGTGCGTTTTGGAGGTGCAGAGGGTGAGGGTGTATGCTTTTGGGGTGCAGATGCGGTAAAAGAGATAGTAACTCTTAATTTTTACCATGGACAAACATGAAAATAAAATTGGTTTTGGAGTACATGAGAGATTATTGGAGGTGTAGAGAGAAGCCCCAAATCTAAAACTCTCATGGCCTCCTTCATTGGCCTTTAACATTCACCTTTTTGCATCTTAATCCTAACATTAAATAAACAAACCTAAATATATCCTTACATCAACCCTAACATTTTCCATCATTGTCTTCCACCATTTGTCTCCATTATAATTGTTTGTCTTGGTTTTTTCTTTATTGTAGGTTTTGTTCACATACATTATTTATTTTTGTCATCTTCTTTAATAGATTTAGTCTCTATTTTTATTTAAGTAGAGTATTTTACATTTTGTAATTTTTTGTTCTTTAAAATGAGAAATTCTATTTCTTCTTCTTCATCGCTCTCTATTTTTCTTATCGCTGGCTTGACTTTAACCAAGAGAAACTTGTTATAACTAAACTTATTAATTTATTTTAACTCTTGAATTAAATCTTGTTAATATTGTATTATTATTATTATTTTAATTAGGCTGTGCTTCTCACTGCTTTGGGGGCTTTGCTCCCCCAATATTTTTTAATATATATAAATCAATACATGAAGAAAAAATATTATTTTAGTTTCAGTATATTTTGTGTATATGTCACCCTAAAAAAATTGTATATTTGTTTTGACACACCAAAATATTTAATGAAGATCTGCCACCCCGATATTGAGTGGATTGGATTTTGTTTAGCTTAAAAAAAGATAGAAACTCACCCTAAAATATGAACACCCCGTACTCCACATAATCATGGATTTATGGAAACTCTTTATATGAAACTTATGTTATTATTTTTTATACTGTTCTAAACAATTATTTGTCAGACATTTTTGTCGTGACATTGCACGTTTTCTGTTTCAATTTCAAACAAAGATTCCGAGATGTAATAAGCGAACAATTTCTTAAAGTAACTAATGTAGGATATGTTTGTAAAATTGACACTAAAAAGTTGTTTAGATTATAATTTCAAAAGATATCATTGATCAATAGTAATCTATGAGCGTTCTCTTTTTAAATCATGTGATTTGTTTGAGCTCATAATTTATTGAATTTTACCTAAATTGATATTTGCTATGTTCTGCTTCCTATTGGTACAGTATTTTTTGTGTTTGTACATTTTTTTTCTCCTTTTTCTCTTTTTCATCCGTATTTGTTATCTTTTTTTAGCATTACCAAAAAAATATCTAGCCTTTAACCTAAGTAATGATCTTAGTATGATTTTTTTTGTCTGCTTCACCCAATACTTGCAGAATGTTTTGTTTGCTCCACGTAACACTTGTAAATTATTTTATCTGTTCAGCTTTTCACATAATTGTGGTTTAGTTCGCAAATTTTTAAGAAAAAGAAAAAAAGAAAAAAATAAATTATTTATTAAAATACTATATAGAATTTCATAATTCATGGTTATCACCATCACCGTATTTGTCACCACCATAATTAACTTATAAGAGTATTTAATTTCAATTTCTTTTGTCACCCTATATTCGAGAAACTTTTATCCGGAATAGGACTGTTATGATGAGTGTCTTCTGGAAAAAGTTTTCCGAAATTAATTTAATGTTTTTTCGAAAAGTAAAATCCAGAATTCATGGGGCTGCCGGAAGAGATTTGATGAAGTACAGAAAGAAATTGCCGTCAATAATAAGTTTGGTTAAAGACAATAACACACGGTAGAAACAAACATGTTGAAACCCAATTGCACTTTCTGAAAAACCAAATTAATAAAAGAAGGAAAAAAAAATGGATTTCTGCAAATACTCAAATGCTTATTTCAAATATTATGAACAGGTAACAGGTGGCTATTAACTATAAATTAAAGACTATGTAAGTATGTTAAAAACTTTGTCAATATGATGAAATGATATATTTTTTCTTTCTTATTATCCTATTCTTAATAATTTCGTGTGTTAGATCTAATGTATTGCTATCTTCCACATAATGTTGTTGATTACAACGTCTGAACACAACAGTTTCAAAAGTCAATGGGCAAACTAGTGTCAAATCTAATTTATATTCCTTTATTTATCATTCAATAAATTTGAAAGATAAAATTTATAAAATAATGGTAATTAGTGATCAAATATGAAATTAAATCTAATTAAGACCTATGTTACCAGAATTACCAATTTCAAATCCATATATTTTATCATAGAACATTATCACTATATCTATCTCTGCTTGGTTTTTTATTTTAAGCTGTATGTCAAGGTGTTTTATATCAAATTGGAATATTGAAAACAATGAAACAAAAAAGTCTGGGTGGTGTAGTTGGTTATCACGCTAGTCTCACACACTAGAGGTCCCCAGTTCGAACCTGGGCTCAGACAAATTTTCATTTAATTTTATTTTTTATGTTCACTTTCTTTTTTTTTTTAACTGGAAAGGGTACTTCAAGTGCCTGTGATTTAAGCACCTTAAAAGAGTATATATCTTTTTAATTTTTTTAACATGATTTTTTATGTTCACTTTCTTTTTTTTTAACTGGAAAGGGTACTTCAAGTGCCTGTGATTTAAGCACCTTAAAAGAGTATTATATCTTTAATTTTTTTAACATTATATCTTTTGCATAAGTCTTGTGAATATGAAATTGTTAACAGTGTTAGATCAACTCGGTGCGTTTGTTGAAAGAAAATTTTTGACATTAACATACTAACATATTCAATATGTATGAGCACTAAAGAAAGATAATTATGACTATGTATAATACTGTGATATATAATATTTTATTGTAATATTTCCACAAGAGGAAGAATAGGTGTTTATGATTTTTATCTCGTGAATAAACTATCGAAGAAAATAACAATAAGAATTTTTGTGAATATATCAACTATTTTATGTTAGATTTTGACATGAATAAAAGTGAATAATTATTTTTAACAAATTTAAAAATAAAGTGATAATGATTTTTTAGACTTCTTATAATATGAGGATTTAAAAGTAATGAGAATGATAAATTTATTCTCTGTCTTTCGAATCAATCAATCTACAATATACAATAAAATTCCAAAAGATCTTCCGAACTATAGTTTCGGATCCGAAAAATGACTTTTGTAATACCCGTTCGGATTTTTATTTTTTTTTGTATTCAAAAATATATTTCTGAGTTTGAAATATATTTCCCAGTCCGAAAATACTGTTTTCCTTTTTGTGTGTACATCTGTATAAGCAATAACTTCATATCTAAATAAAACACACTTGATTAAGCATCATTTTATATATATATATATATATATATATATATATATATATATATATATATATATATATA